>Ga0182015_10000216_pt1 | contig 83633 bp, 80 predicted proteins | sample 712P3MmetaG_FD_120478 | JGI IMG/M metagenome (GOLD analysis project Ga0182015, IMG submission 120478) | Permafrost microbial communities from Stordalen Mire, Sweden - 712P3M metaG | ecosystem: Environmental > Terrestrial > Soil > Wetlands > Permafrost | place: Sweden: Stordalen | collected...
ACGGTTTAAGGGATTACAACGAACGAGTTTGTGCACCGGCTAAAGCTGATTGCTAACTGCTGACAGCTGAAAGCTTACGACAGTGTTTGGTTGCGGCTATGCCGCGCTGTGAGAGAGGATGTCGAGAAAAAAAGTCTTCCTCCTCCCCTCAGGGGAGATGTGGATGTGGTGACTTGCATCCAGCCCCGTCTCATTCCTGGAGGGGTTGTTGGTTTGGCCGCTTTGGATTGCCGCGCATTTCAGCGGCAATGCCAACCCCAGTTGCTTGTCTCAACTCGACGGTTTCATAAAGCAGTGGTGCTCGACGCCATTCGGTTCCGAAGCTACGCAAGCTAAACGTTAGCTAAAGTGCCAGTCGGGTCGGAGGAGGCGCGCTTAGGCGCTGGCCTCCGTCCGCCACTCAAACTGTACGTGCCGATTTCCGGCATACAGCTTTCACGAAGACGCCCGCGAGCGGGAGTGAGAACCAAGCGAAGGCATCAGAGAGATAAGGTTCACCAAGCCAAACTCCTCATACAGCTGCGCCCGGGGCAACTGCAGCCACCCCCGGGTAAACGGTGCGACCAGATGCGGCGCACGATCAATAAATCGTCGCTTCGATCCCGACCAGGTCCGCCAATTCTCCCAAACTTAGGGCGATCCGGTTCGCCTCACTCGCTTGGTCGTTCGACCGACAAATGTTGGCCTGAGCTACGGCCGGTCGTGGCTTGCAACAGGAATTGCTCGCCAAGGGTTCTTGCGAGAGAGTTCAGAGCACCAGCGAGCGTCAGTCGCCACCGTTCCGCGGATTGCTGCGCCAGTCCTTCCATTCTGTGCTCAAACGATTGCAGAGTCTCAGCGACCTGGATTTTCAGCGACTCGGAAACCGAGGCTTCGATTTCTTTCTGGATCGTCTGCAAATTGGCGCCGGCAGCACCGAGTTGCTTTTGGAGTTCTTGGACATTGCGGGTGCTCAGCTCACCCAGAACAACTTCCAGTGCGCTCTCCAGTTGGGCGCGCGCACTGCGTATGGTGTCGCTAGACAACTGCGACAGGCGTTTATCCAGGCCGGACTCGAGGCGACGAGCAGATTCATCAAGCTTCGACATTCGGCCGTCAAGATCAGCGATCTGTTCCTGCAAGCGCAACGATTCCGACGCCACTGTTGCTTGAACTTGTTCCAACTCCCGGCGGCGGGTATCGTGCACCTCACCCAAGCTACACTCCATGCCTTGCAATAGGTCCGCACTCAGCTTTTTGAGGCGGTTGCCTGCGTCGATGAGCTGCTGGTGAAGTTCTCCCATTCCACGATTCAGATGCTCCCGCATACTCCGAGCAACATCCGTCGAGAGGCCCTGAGCCTTTTGCTCGACCACTTGCAGATCCTGTGTGACGCGTCGCAGAAATTCGTCATGGGTTGCCGTTGTCTTCTGGTCGATGGCCGCTTTCGCAGCTTCCAGAACTTGTTCGGACTGCTCTCGAGACTGCTTCAGGACTTGAGGTCCCAACTCCTTCTTCAGGCGAAGCTCCAACTGTTGTTCAAGCTCAGGAGGAATTTGCGACAGCGACACTTCAAATCGGCTTCGCTTTGCCCCTTGCCCGAGCTTTTCCCTAAGATCGGATACCTCGGCTTCAAGTGGGCGAACCAGTTCGGCAAGTATTGCTTTGAGATGCTCGTCGGATAGTTGCTTCTTGATTCTATCGAGCACGATCTTCGCAGAGGCCGTGGCCGGGTTAGGCGGAAGAATGTTCGTTGACGAAAGCACGGGAGCCGCGTTTCCCTCGACGGTCGACGGCAATCTCATCCAATCCTTCGGACAAGCCTGCAAACCCCAGAAATTATCTGGCCGTTCAAACTGCGCGCCCAGTCGCCAACTTTGCCGGTCGGACTTGATGGGCTGGCAGTAGACAACCTGCGCCGTGATCTCACGACCCTCCTGGCTGTGGAAGTGGACGGTAACTCCGGCTTCCAGCTTCATGGGAGCCCGCATGGCACAACCATGGGCGCTCACCACCAGGGTCTCGCAGACTTCAGAGAAGTTGGCTCTCGGATCCAAGCTAGTAACCAGTATTGGAACTGTGATCGGAACTCTCGAGCTGCGGCGTACGGCGGGGACATTTGAATTCTGCATAGCCTGTGCCTCGTTGCGAGGAGTAAAGTACCGCTCGGCCCAGTAGCAGGAGAGCGTCTTGTATCAACTACGTTACCGCCAAGTTCATTAAGGATGGTTAATCCATGGTCTCGTTTCCCCGATGGGCGAAAGTGCAATTGCGACAGCGTCTTTCGTAACCGACGAATGAAGGGTTTGGGGCGTGGTTGAGTTCTGGTGATTTCTCATGGAATCACGCCATCTTTGAACGTCCAGCTAAGTCTGTGCGAAATCCCCTTACGCACTTTTGCGATGATGCGATCGCAATGCGTAGCGTGCGCAAATCGGCTTCGTCCAAGGCGATGAACCGGAATGGCTGTAGTCCCATCCGTGCGACTGAACATGGACTAAGTAGTTCAGCCATGCCGAGCACGGGTCCGGCGTTGGTCGAGAACATCATTTCTACGACCGCTCCGGGACTGAGCGGCTTGAGAACTCGCAGCAAGCCTCCGGTTACGGAGATGGTCTGAAGCCTAGCGGAGGGGTGCTGTCCGTCTTCAAATCGGATGAATACTTGAGGCATGCCCGGTAGTCGAACACGGAGAGCACGCCGCTTCGGGTGCGGTCGGGGGGAGGAGGTCATGCATCGAAGTATGTTACTGAGGATATGACTAGGGCGAGATTACGAAGGAACCTGTACGGATTTTAATGTTCGGCGCAACAAAAGCCCACTCTGAATGCACTCTTGAGGACAGCTACGGTTCAGCCGGCGCAGGCGTAGAGCGTGGTTTTGTATTTCTTGTAGCCGCGAGCGGTGAGTCGAATCACTCCCCGAAGCTGTTCTTCGACCAACCCGTCATTCCTCAACTCCGAGACTGCCAGACGAGACGAAGAGGAATCAAGAGTTTGCCTAGACAAGGTCACGAATTGGTGTGGATCTTCCTCATAACTGAGGGCGAGAGTGGCAAGGAGCCCGTCGTGGATGTTTTGCCAAGTCATGAAGCGATGTTATGCACACGAGTAGAACCCCGGAATGGCCCTTCGGTGCCAGTTTCGGTTACGTCTGTTCAGTTTGCATGTGTCCTCTTGCCAAGCTCGACATGAACCCTAGAGGCACGCCAGCTAGCGAAGCAGTGTTGCTAACGGAGAAAGGGTCGCCCGATAAATCAGTGCGGCAAAAATCACGCAGCCGGAATGTTCTGGCAGCGATATCCACTCGGCTGAGCAAGCTTGATCCGAATCGGCCCGCCAAATCACCGCCTTCGCGCCTGCATCGGCCATCGAGTGAAGGACTGCCTGCTGCGCGGTGGGCGGCTCGGACCAGAAGCGCGCGGAGTCGATCGACCAAACCTCGGCGACCACTGAAACCCTTGCCAGGTGTGCCCAATAGGCGACTTGTCCGTCACCGATACTTGCGACCGCCGCGCCGGGTGTGAGTCCGTAGTAGGGAATGGCCTCGGCAATAACCACATCGCGCGCAACCGATTCCTTGCGCGGTGGTACGACATAGTGAAGCAGACCTGGGATCGTGCTCGCCGCAAAGACCAGTGTTCCAACCAGCATGGCGCGCCGTGCTAATTCTGTCTGTCCGAAAGGCGCACGAACCGATGCGAAGGCGACGACGCCCAGAGCACCAGCGAAAAACCGAGCACGAATCGCGTAACCAAGTGGATGAGGAGATACATACCAAACACGGCGATCACGGGTAAGGTGCCGAACCAGGCTGAGGCAAGGTTGCGGAGTGATGCCTTTGCCGTATAACACGCGAGAATGAGTAGAGCGACCAGTAGCGCCGCCCCTGCTCCGAGGAGCTCCTCCTTCAGAGACTGAAGATTTACCGCAAGCTGCCGAAGCTGAGCACGCAAATTAAAGACTGGATGAGTGCGTTGATCGAATCGCGCCGCATCGTACCAGGGCGCGTACGTACGCCTTCGAGAGAAGGATGACGGAAGACACGAACTGAGCCGGGCGCTACCGGCCCGGGATAAAAAGGAAGTGGTGCGCCGCCACGGTTCATCCAGGTTTTGGTCTCAGGTCCGTCCACGAACCAGGCATAGTTCAACCGGCCGCTATCTCCTGGAGTGAAGTGACCGATGGACCGTGACAACACGATCACGAAGGGAGACACCAACGCCGAAAAAACTAAAATCGCAGTAACGGGCTTCCGAAGACTTCCAGAGCGAAAACCCTGAATCACTGTCGCGCCCAGGACGAACACCGCAAAATAAAACAGAATAGCCTTCGCCTAATTGCCAACCGCCAGCAATCCGCCGAGCGATGCGTAAGCGACAACGCCGTGTGGAAGGTGATCGTTGAGCTTAAACAGCAAAGCGGCAATTGCAAAAACAATGGCAGCCACCAAAATGTCGGGGCTGACGACATCCACAAACCAGGCAAAATTTACGATGAACAGCAAGTATCCGAGGGCTATCCAAGTATAGGGAGTAGCGGCGGGAATTGAGGTCTCGTGGTTGGTCCGCGTGCGCCAATCCGCAAGCGCTCTCCAGTAAACGCTGAATGTGTACACGGCGGCAAAGAAGACCAAGAAGTTAACAGCCCGGACCAGGGCAAATTCTGTTCTAATGCCCGGACGAAAAATGCGCACCCCAATCGCCAGCAGCCAAGAGTACACAAGGACCCCAATATCCATTTGCGGCTATGTTCCAGTTGTGGTGGAGGTAGGCGCGGGCAACGTCCAGATATGCAAGGCCGTCAGGTCCGATGGGCAGATTCCCCCCGGCGAAGGCGCAGTGGGCCCCGATCAGCAGAACAGTAAGCTGACACATCCTCTCGAAATGAACCAAGCCGAGTACAAAGCGGGAGGATTTTCTTTCTGACAATGCGGAACCCGCAGCCATCATAACCTCGCAGACCTAGCCGCACCGTCCGTGGATTTGGCAGAGGCTTCGCAGGGTCATGCTAACCCTGAGAGCTGTGTGCCGGGCCGAGAGATTCTCTCGGTAACGCCGAACTCAGCGCAGGAATGCTAGGCTGTTAAGGTGAACTGGCGGCTGATCTCGATTTCCCGAATTGCACTGCTTTTCCTGGCATGGATATTTTTCGACACAGTCCTTCCCGCTTCCGCCGCGAACTGGACCGTGCGTGCACAGCCCACGCGGCTGGTCAATGGCGGTCCGGTCCTGTTTCAGGCGAAATCTCCAGTCGGGCTGGAATCGCTGAACGGAACCTGGCTCGGACATGAAGTCTCTTTCAGCTTCGATACAGCCAGCAAGACCTGGTTCGCGCTGGCCGGCGTAAGCCTGAAGACTGCTCCCGGAAACTACGACCTTGAGCTGACCGGGGAAACGAAGGCTGGTAAATCTCCCAGCACGCGAATTTCGTTCACCAGGAAGCTAACGGTCGCTCGCGCGAAGTATCCTAAGATCAAAGTCAACCTTAGTGTTGAAGGCAAGTTCACGGAACCCAGTCCGGAACAGCAGAAAGAAATTCAGGAAGCACAGGCAGTCAAGAAGGACTATCTGAACCGCGTAACACCAGAGCGGGAGTGGTCGGGACCTTTCACGGCGCCGGCGGATGCTGCCATTTCTGATGTCTTCGGCTCCCAGCGTATTTTTAATGACAAGACGTCGAGTCCCCACCTGGGCCTGGATTTCCGCGTGCCGAACGGCACGCCCGTTGAGGCCATGAATGACGGTACCGTGTTGCTGGCCCGTCCGCTGTATTTCGAAGGCAACTTTGTAGTCTTAGACCACGGCCAGGGACTGCTGACGCTTTATCTGCATCTTTCCGAGTTCAAAGTGAAGGAGGGAGATCAGGTGAAACGCGGACAGATCGTTGGGCTAAGCGGGGGCACGGGGCGGGCCACAGGCCCGCATCTTCACGTGGCCGTGCGATGGCAGGGAACGTATCTAGATCCGGCATTGCTGATGCGCTTGCGGCTTCCATGACTAGCAATTGGCGGTTAGTTCTAGCCTCACGCATTCGTGGTGGCCGAGCCGATTGTCAATTCCTGCATCCCTCACGCGTTCCCGCCCGAAATTCCGTTCCTCGCGGAGAAATGTCGCGCAACGTTTCCTTCAGAACGTCTTTCAACTCCAGATTGCGAATCAGGCGGTGCAGGTAATTGGGATGCACGCCCAAGAGACGGGCTGCTTCAGCGTAACTGCCTTGCGTCTGCTCGACCGCATCGCGAATGAGTTGCTTTTTCAGGTCTTTCACGGCGGCGTGATATTTTGCCTCCGTCATCTCCGGAGGAGGAGTGCGCTCCAGCAACGATTCCGGCAAATCTTCGAGCAGAATCATGTCGGACGATCCCAACACCAGCGCCCGTTCGATGGCATTTTCGAGCTCGCGCACATTGCCCGGCCAGTCGTAGTTGATCATGCAAGACAACGCTTCGCGGGAGATTGGACGCGGCTTCACTTTGCAGTGTTTGGCATGTTTCTGCACGAAGTGGCGCGCGAGCAGAGGGATATCCTCCCGCCTCTCCCGCAAGGCGGGCATAGTGACCTTCAACACGGCCAGACGGTAATAGAGATCACGACGAAACGTCCCCTCACGCACCGCCTGATCAAGCTTGCAGTTGGTGGCGGCAATGATCCGGACATCCACCTTGATGGGATGAGTTCCCCCGACGCGTTCGAACTCACGCTCCTGCAGTACGCGCAGCAGCTTGACCTGCAGAACAGGAGCAAGCTCTCCGATTTCGTCGAGGAACACCACACCCGAGTCGGCAACTTCCAGTCGGCCTTTTTTTAAGCCCGCCGCTCCGGTGAAAGCTCCCCGCTCGTGACCGAATAGATCGCTTTCCAACAGCGTCTCCGGAATGGCGGCGCAATTGATGGCTATGAACGGCTTGTTGGCACGCGGGCTGTTGCGGTGCAACGCCCGTGCCGCCAGCTCTTTGCCGGTTCCGCTCTCACCTTCAATCAATACGGTCGAATCGGTGGGAGCCACACGCTTGACAAACTGGTACACCTCTTTCATCCGGAGGCCTTCGCCGACCAAGCTGCGTTCCTGACTGATCTCGACCGTGAGTCGCTCATTTTCTTTTTCGAGCCACTGCAGGCGGCGAGCATTCTCCAACGCCACCGCCGAGATGCCAGCGATCGCTGTGACCAACTGCAGATGCTGTTCGTGAAGCCGGTTTTCCAGGCTGTTGCTGTCGAGGTAAATACAGCCGATCACCCGCTGGAACACGGTTAGAGGCACACATAACAGCGAGCGTACCTGCGACGCCACCAAGCTCTCAACTTTGCGCAAATCACCGCAGCTCGCAACATCCGCGCCGAGAATTGCAATTCCCTGCTCCAGCACCTGGCGGGCGACCGTTCGGCTCACCTTCACCAAAGGGGCTTGCCCCGACTGGCGCATGCGGGCGAACATGGAGTTGAATTGCTGACTCTCTCGATCGGCCAAAAGGATCGCGCCTCGGCCGGCAGGTACGACTTCGAAAATCAAATCCAGCAATTGTCCCTGCAGTTCATCCAGATCGCGAATGGCGTGTACGATCCGGCTAATCTTCAGCAACACATTCAGGTCGCGGGCTACTTTGGTGGATGATCGTGGTTTCTGCGGTTTGCTGAGACTCTTCGAATTCGACCCGCGCCGGCCCCGGGGCCAGATCTTCATCCTCCAGCAGAACAGAAATGAAGAATCTCCGGTGGTAATCTCATCGCCGTGTTTCAGCCACTGTTCCTGCACCGTGCAGGCGTTTACCTGGGTTCCGTTGCGGCTACCGAGATCGCATACCTGGAACCTCCCCCCTGCGCTCGCACCACGCAGTGTTTGCGCGAAACGGAAGGATCGATGACTGCGACAGTGTTCGACGCTTCCCGCCCAATGGCGATTTCGGGGTCGGATAGAGGAATTGTCGAGTCCTTCAATGGGCCGGAAAGCACTAGCAGTTTTGGACGCAAGGATGGGCACCCCGTGCCCTTCTTATCACACTTCGGTCGGGGATTTACTTCCTAACTGAAACTGTTGCAATATCCGAACAGATAGGGTTGCTATCCGATCGGATAGTGATCCGGGTCGCGGAAAACCTCGGCCTATCTGTTCTGTATCGACTCGCAGGGACCCTAAGTCCTTTTCCGACAGATAGTTAAAAATACGATTGCGCCTCGAAAGACGCCGGCAGAGACTGGCACCTGGCATGCACTACCGTGCGTGCGCCACTGCTCGGCAAAAAGCGATGGGGGAAGCGCTTTTGAGATTATTTCTGCTGAGTTGCGCAATCAGGGATCCGAAGGGCCCCCTCATCGGATTCCTGATTTTTTGTTGTCAGCGTCAGTGGAAAGGCAACCCGCTAAATGATCGCTGCAGCTGTGGTTGTGGTGGGTCTCGTCCTCTTGGTGCTCGGCTTAGCCTTCGCCCTCAGCCCAGGGCGCCAGACCGCATCCCATTACCGAAGCGGTCTTCGCCTTCATCGCCTCCTATTTCCTACTTCTCGGCCTACGGATGATTGCGGGATTTATTAACGATCCCGAGATTCTCCTTGGGGCGACCTCTTCGCATCACTCGCTCTCACTTTCTTCTGGTCGATGCGAAAGAAATAGTCGACAGCGCAAGGGACGAAACCCGTAGTTAGTAGCTCTAGCTGGCAGCAGCCTCGCTGGTTGCCGAGCTCGCTACCCGCAGAGCAATCGACGCCCCATCGCGATAAGTCACGCTGTTGCCTGAAATAGCGGGCACTCGATCTCCCGGAACCAGAATTCCCACCAGGTTCAGCGGATCGGCCGCCGAGAGTGTAATCGTTCCTTGGGTGGAGTCGCGCTTGCGCATCGCGCGCACCGACTCCACCGCGACCGGCAACGCGAACTGCTCGCCTAGGAATCCATCCACAAAGCGGCCGCCGCGAATCTCGCCCCGGTCTTCAAGGCGACGGAAGGCGATGAGCAACTCACGCCACGGAGGCAGGGTCGCTTCGCGCGCGAGCACGTCGCGGATCACTATGCCGTAGCGCCGCAGCAGCATCCAGCAGGCGGCTTCGACGGCTCGCGACCGCTCGACAACTTCGTCGGCGTGCAGGATTGCCCACCTTCCAGCGTTGTGCCGCGGGCGCGTCATGCGCCCACTACCCTGCCCGGCTCGCCGCTTAGGATCGATGAGCGACCGCAGGTTATCGAAGCCATCGGCGGTCACCAGGCCGGCGGCCACCAGTTCCCAAAGCGCGGTCTCGATCTCGGCTTTCAGTTTTTCCGTGCCGCGGACAACATCGGCGAAGAACGAAGCGCCACGCTGGCGCAGAAAATCGAGAACCAGCAGCGCGCTGTGGCTCAGGCCGTTGTTATCGGGCCGATCTTCTCCCATACGCTCCGCGCCAGGATGGCGAGGCATCATCCAGTCGGCGTCTTCGCGAATGAAAAAGGTGATGGGCGCAACACTGGTGGGAATCACTCGGCGCTGCCTAGGGGCAGGGCCTGATTCGGAGTCGGTTCCGCGATTCGCATTGGAATAGTCCAGCGTTGCGGGGTGGGGCGATAATCTTCCCCAGCCCACGGCACCGGTGAGACAAAGCTGGTCGAGCCATTTCGGGTCGTAATCGACAACGCGGCGAGCCAATATTTGCCGCTCCCAGGCATTCGCCGGAATTTCAAACCCCTGCAGTTGCCGCAGAACTTCGAGCGTTCCGCGCTCGCCGGAAACCTGAGTTCCCGGAGCCAAGTGTTGCCACTGGAGCAGCCACTGCATGAATTGAGCCGCAGTCACCGGCTCGATCTGCTTGCGTAAGGTTGCGACCGTCAGCCGGTGGATGCGCGCCAGCAGTCGCCGCTCGCACCATTCGATCTCGGGCTCCTGAGTGGGGTCCGACGCGCCGCTGAAGTTTCCACGTAGGACAGTGCCGCTGGCTTCCATTCGAAGAAGAGCACCGGATATGTCGGATGCGGGAATGCCTAACATATCGCCGAGTTGCGCCGCGGTGGTCGGTCCCAGATGTGACATCCAGCCCGTAACCAAGGTCAACAAGGCATCGTCGCGGGTGGGAACGGTTGGTTCAACGTCTGCCAGGTTGGGCTCAAAGCGGACTTCGGGGAACAGCGCGGAGAAAGTCTTGACGCGCTCTGCAGCCACCCAATAGCTCCGCCCCTCGAACAAGGCTACCCCGGCGCGCCCTTCATTCACTAGTTTCTCGAAGTAACCAAGCCAGTCGGCGGGTCGAGATTCGCTCGACCGGACAGCCGAGGGCGGCTGTCCCCACCTGGCCGGTGCCAAGTCGTTCGGCACGGCCAACAGAGTGTGCAACACATCATGCAATTCATCGGCATCGCGGACATCCGGCCAAGCCTCTTCGCGGACTTGCTGAATCGCTGCAGGATCAAGTCCACCCACTTCTTCGAGCACCGATTCCGGCAGCATTCGCCGCATCTGCACGGCGCGCGCCCGCCGCTCTTCGAGCGGCGCGTCGTCCAAGTAAGCGTACGGATTCGCATTCAGAATTTCATGTGAAAACTGCGATGGAACCGGCGTATCGACCGCGAGGCAACGGATACGTCCATCGGCAAGCCCGGTCAACAGAGCTTTCAGTCCGTCGATATCCATCGCTTCGGTGAGCACATCTTTCATCACTTCGCCCACCAAGGGGTGATCCGGAATCTGGCGCTCACCCTGAATGTTTTCGAAGCACGCAGCCGCATCCGGAAACACCGAAGCCAGCAGATCGTCGGAGCGCATTCGTTGAATCTGTGGCGGGACCTTCTTTCCATTTTGAAAACGCAATAGAGCGAGGGCACGGTTCGCATCCCAGCGCCAGCGCGTGGCGAAAATCGGAGAATCAAGGGCAGCCTGCTCGAGAATCGGCTGGACCGTTGCGGCTTGCAGGAAATTAAAAACGTCTGCGAGCGGGAAGCTATGCTGTTCGGCCAACGCGATGTTCAGGCCATTATCAGTGGCCGCGGCTTGCAACTCAAAATTGAACCCTACGCAGAAGCGCTTGCGTAGAGCCAGTCCCCAAGCCTTGTTGATACGTCCACCGAACGGCGCGTGGATGACCAACTGCATGCCGCCACCTTCGTCAAAGAAACGTTCGGCAATCACGGTCGTCTGTGTCGGGACAGCGCCCAAGACTGCGCGGCCTTGCAATACATATTCAATCGCTTGTTCCGCGCCGGAATCGTCGAGGCCGCACTCTTCCTGGAGCCATGAGACCGCTGCCGCTACCTCGGGCTGAGTCGCCGAAAATCCTACTGGCGAGGTACGAGGCAGCATCTCGCTGATTTTCTGCCTTAGGGCTCCGACATGCTCTGAAAGTTCCTCCGTGCGCGCGGGAGCCTCGCCTCGCCAGAAAGGCACGCTGGGCGGCGCGCCATGCGCATCCTGCACCAGCACGCGGCCGGCGTTGGTTTCGATGCGGCGAATCATCCACGAAGTGTTTCCCAGCAGCATGATGTCGCCACGATTGCTTTCCACTGCGAAGTCTTCGTCCACTGTGCCGACGACCAGACCATCGGGCTCTGCCACGACTGCGTAAAGTGAATTGTCTGGGATCGCGCCACCGCTGGTAATCGCTGCCAAACGAGCCCCGCGCCGGGCGCGGAGTTTTCCGTTCACTCGGTCGCGATGCAGATACGCGCCATAGCGCCCGCGCCTCGCCGCAATTCCTTCCGCTAGCATTTCCAGAATCGCGTCGAAATTTTCCCGGGTGAGATTTCGATACGGATACGCGCGCCGCACCAGCGCGAACATTTCCTCTTCGCCCCACTCTTCGGCAGAACACGCCGCCACGATCTGCTGCGCCAGCACGTCCAGCGGCGACTCCGGAATCATCAGCCGATCCAGGTCACCTTGCCGAATCGCGCGGACCAAAGCGGCGCACTCCAGCAGATCATCGCGAGTCGTGGCAAAAAGACGTCCCTTGGGAATCGCGCCCCGCCAGTGTCCCGAACGTCCCACGCGTTGCAAGGTCACCGCAATCGCGCGCGGTGAATTGATCTGCGCCACCAAATCCACCGTGCCCACGTCAATTCCCAATTCAAGCGATGCGGTCGCCACCAGAACCCGGATTTCGCCTTCTTGCAGTTTCTTCTCGGCCGCCAAGCGCAGCTTGCGCGAGAGACTGCCGTGATGCGCCGCCACATTTTCTTCGCCGATGCGCTCGCCCAGATGATGCGCTACGCGCTCCGCCATGCGCCGCGTGTTTACAAACACCAGTGTGGATCGGTGCTGCTCCACCAGCGCCACCAGACGGTTGTAGATCTCGTCCCACATTTCGTTCGAAGCCACTGGCCCCAGCGGCATGGGAGGGACTTCCACGGCCATGTCCAGTTTGCGTCTGTGTCCTATGTCGACGATCACCGGATCCGGACGAGCTCCAGTCAAAAAGCGTGCCACCTGCTCGATCGGCTTCTGCGTGGCAGAGAGCCCGATGCGCACCGGCGGTTTGTAAGTCAGGGCCTCCAGCCGTTCCAATGACAGCGTCAAGTGCGCGCCGCGTTTGTCGTCAGCCACAGCGTGGATTTCATCGATAATGACGGTCTCGACATCGCGCAGAATCGCCCGGCTCTTGTCCGCAGTGAGCAGGATGTAGAGGGACTCCGGGGTAGTCACCAGAATGTGTGGCGGCCGCTTCAACATGGCGCGACGCTCGGGCGTGAGAGTGTCGCCGGTGCGGACTGCGGTACGGATCTCCGGCATGAGCAGCCCGCGCTCGCCCGCCATCGCCAGAATTTCCCCGAGGGGTACTTCGAGATTTTTCTGTATATCGTTGCCGAGAGCCTTCAGCGGAGAGACGTAGAGAACTTCAGTGCGATCCGCCAAATCGCCCGTAAGAGCTTTTCGCACTAGCCGGTCTATGCAGGCCAGAAACGCAGCCAAGGTCTTGCCCGACCCGGTAGGCGCGGAAATTAGCGTAGTGCGCCCGGCGAGAATATGTGGCCAGCCCTGCTCTTGAGGCTCGGTAGGCGTGGCGAACCGCTGGACAAACCACTCCGCCACTAGAGGATGAGCCCAGGACAGCGAGGCGGGAGCGCACTGCATCCGAGTATTGTAGCCGGAAGATGCAGTTTCGTAAATTGTTCGCTTCATGACTTTCCCAGGCGTTAGTAGGGGGCCTGGGTTTTTGGCTAGGAGCTGGCTGCAAGAAAAAACCCACCGGATGCTTGCTTGGGGCGTGCTCGGGTCAGCATCCGATGGGCTACCGTTTCTCCTTACTCACCCTGTTGTTTTCAGGAGTATGTGCAATGATTAAACTCCAGAAGTCCACGAAGTAACGTCTAATTTTGTAAAGCTTTGTAACTTTCGCTGTGTGGACGCGAGGTCAACCAGGGAAATACCGTAGAGGCTCGTTAGGGTTCCCTGTAAGCACGGAGCCTCTGAGCGAAGAAGGCCGAGTGGTTCAACTGGCTAGTTCGAAATCACCGGCGTGTTCGACGCCATGAGTTCGACAAAACGAGGATTTTTCCGCAACTGCGCGAACTCGACGTCTTTGTACACATTTTTCAGATCCTTGTAGCCGGCCTCCATGGCCTTCCGCAAGTACTCGAGCGATTGATCCGATAAGCCCATCTTGGCATACAACTTCGCTACTGTGTAGTCATAGCGCGCGCGATCTTCCGGGCTCGGCAGTTGCGCCTGCACGCCCATCCGCGAGGTGCGATCAAACACATCCGGATCCAGTTCCAATGCATGCTGGTAGGCAGCGACCGCGGAGTCGAATGAACGCTTGGAGAAATAAGCTGCTCCGAGATTATTGAAGAAGGAAGCTGAGCTGTTATCGATTGCAATCGCCTTCTGGTACTGCTTGACTGCCGCTCCGTATTTTTTCGTCTCGTAGTAAATCACGCCCAGATTATTGTAGGCATCGGCGAAGTGGCGATCTGCCCGGATGGCCTGCTCAAAAGACTTCCGCGCCTCCTTGACGCGCTGCATCAAGAGTTCGGTGATGCCAACCTTGTTGAACAACCGCGCGTCGCCTGGTTTCTTGCTCAACGCAGCGTGGTAATAGTCAAGCGCATCCAGATAGAGCTTTTCCGCACGCAAACGGTCGGCCTGCTGTTCGAGGTCGGCTGGGGTTGCGTCAGCTGCCGGAGGATCGGTCGCGCGCATGAGCGGCGGCGCGATCTGTACTTGTTCTGAATGTGAAATTTGTGCGAGTGCGGCGGTGGAAAGAATCAGAAGAACAACCAGGCAGGTCTTCCGGTAGGACATACACACCCCCAAAAGCGACCAATCCCCACGGGCCCATTCTGCCACAGTTTTCGGCGACCGGCGAAGAATTTGTTGAACCGGCGCCCGCGTCAGTGCGGCGCGGTTTGGCCGCTATCCGTAGGTTTAGACGGCGGCGCAGAAGATTTGTCATCCTTGAAGATGCCGGCCAATTTGCCGAAAAAGCCCTTCTTTTTCTTGGGATCCTGGTCTTCCTGTCCAGTGGCAGCTTGGACAGGAGGTGGCAACGCCTGCTCTCCTCCACCAAAGAAACGGGAGAACAATCCCGCTACGCCCGTCTGCTGGTCGCAGGTCTCGCGTGGCTCGGTTCCAGCCACAAAGGCAGCCACGTAATCGTCGGGACAGGTGGGGGTCGCTAGCCGGTTCGTGGCTTTATCCAGCTGCACGTCGACCACTCCGGTCGGTTGCGCGAATTCTTTCATGTCGCTGTATTGCGGCAGCAAGGACGCCTTCTTCATGAACTCCGTCCAGATGGGCGCTGCCGTCTGCGCACCGCTCAGGTGCAGATCGCTATAGTCGTCATAACCCACCCAAACGATGCATAGCAAATTGGACGTGTATCCCGCAAACCAGCCGTCGTGCGAGCTGCCTGTTTTACCAGCCGCGGGAAGAGTGAAGCCGCGCAAGCGCACCGCCGTGTAGCCGAGTCCATTGTTGATCACGCCTTCCATCATGTTGGTCATGATGTAGGCGATGCGCGGATCCAGCACCTGGCGCTCATCCGTCTTGAAGTTCGCAATCACGTCGCCCTTGGCATTGCGCACCGAGTTCACCAACAACGGCGAGAGTCGCTCGCCGTTGTTGGCAAACGATGTGTAAGCCCCGGCCATATCCAAAGGCATCGCGTCATAGGATCCCAGGGCCATGGCCGGCGTGGGCTTCACCGATACGATTCCCGCTGACTTCGCCAAGTCCGCTACTTTGTCATAGCCCACTTCTTCTGCCACTTTCACCGTGGCATTATTCAGCGACATAGCCAGCGCATAACGCAGGGTTACGTCGCCGTGATATTCCTCTTTGTAATTGCGTGGCTCATAAATTTGATCGCCGTACGCGAAGCTGGAAGGCGCGTCCGTCACCGTCGAGGCCGGCGTGATCACAGTCTGGGAGCCGTCCAGCGCTGTATTCATGGCGGCCGCATAAACGAAAGGTTTGAAAATGGAACCGGTGGGTCGTTTCGAGAGCGCGTGGTTCAACTGGCTGAACCCGTAATCCCGTCCACCCACTAACGCAAGGACTGCTCCGGTGTGCGGATCAAGCACCACCAGCGCGACTTGTGCTTGCGGGCCGGGTGCGATGTGCGTCTCCACTTTCTTGCCCACCTTCACTCGCTTGGTGCGCATCTTCGTGACTTGTTCATCCACCAGCTTGATTCCCGACTCTACCGCCTGTGCCGCCGCCTTCTGCAGATCGGGATCAAGAGTGGTGTAGATGCGGTAAGACTCATCGTTCAAATCGTGTTCGCTGAACTTATTGATCAGCGTGTCGCGCACCATGTCGACGAAATACGGCGCGTCGCTGGCCTCCACGTTCGGCGGCGCCAGTTTCAGCGCTGCGGCCTTGGCTTTCTCTGCCTGTTCCCGGGTGATGGCCTGAGTGTCGACCATCGCGTCCAGCACCAGGTTGCGACGCTCGAGCGCGCGGTCGGGATGGCGGTACGGCGACAACCGGCTGGGCCCCTGGATGATTCCCGCCAGGAGTGCAGCTTCCGGCAGTGTAATGTCTCTTAAATCCTTGTTGAAATAGGCGCGCGACGCCTCGGCAAATCCGCTGATGGCGAATGATCCGCGCTGCCCCAAGTTCACCCAATTGCTGTAGAACTCAAGAATCTGCTGCTTGCTGAACTTCTGTTCCAGCTGTTCCGCGATCAGCATTTCAGTCAGCTTCCGGCGGACGGTTTTTTCCGGCGTCAGAAAGAATCCGCGAGAGAGCTGCATCGTGATTGTTGAGCCGCCCTGCTCGTGCCGTTGCCGTAACAGATCGATCCATACTGCCTCGAACATGCGGATAAAATTCACGCCGCCATGCTCGAAAAAGCGCCGGTCTTCGATCGCCAGGACCGCGTCCACCATCACTTTGGGGATGTCGTGATATTTCACGATCTGGCGCTTGGAACGCTGCCCGGAGTCAAATAACGCAGTGACCAGCTGAGGTTCCAGTTCGTAGGCAGAAAGTTCGTTGCCTTTGCTGGTGATGCGCTCGACTTGTCCATCCTGAATCGTGATGTGCGCTTCTTCCGGACTGTGATAGGACTCTGGACCGGGAATGATCTCGATTCCGCCACTCACCAGCCGGAAGGTGCCGAGCTGCGACTGGCCCTCCTTGTCGGAATATCCCGCGCGCTCAAGCGTGGCGGCAATTTCCCTGGCGTTTGCTTTGTCGCCATCGTGTATGGCTCTCGGGATGGCGTAAATCTTCGCGGAATTGCTGAAGACCGGACTTCGGAAGCGCTGCGTAATAATGCGGTCGTACTTGATGTAGAAATAGCAGAAGGACGCACTCAGGCCAGCCGCCGCTACCAGAAATAGGATGAGGGCGACGCGAAGGACCGGATCGCGCGGCAAGCCGCCGCGCGCTTTCCGGCCTTTGTCATCGTTTTTCGGGATCTTTATCTTGATAGCCACTTTTTGACTCGCACGCCCACTAAGAAACCCTAATAGTCAGACGATCAACCGCAGGAAAAGGTTTGAAGGCCGGATGTTCCCCTTCTCGGTTCCCTGTCTGCCATCCCTTGAGACACTCCGTATGTTGACGATGTAGTCCATTGTACCGCCGCGACCGGAAACAAAAAGAGACCCGCAATCCATGCGGGTCTCTGATTCGTCAACCAGCAGGAGTCCTGCCTTCCTCAGTAAGCCGGCTACTCCAGTGTTGGGACAAGACCTTTTTACTGTGGATCTGTCACCGCGAAATATCCACCGGTTGCGAGCGGCAAGGTAGAAGCCGATTCAGTCAATGCTCCCGTGCCCAAAGCAACGTTGAGGACGCTCAACTGTGGGGCGGTGTCGGCCAGATCGCCGTAAATGAACAGGTAGTCGCCACTTTGATCGAACTGTCCCCAGGGCGCGCTCGTCACCCCTGAAAAGGGTGAGCCGGTGATAGCCGTCAAAGCGCCGGACGTGGAGTTGAGCGCATAGCCTTCGATAGGGTTATACGCCCCCGAGCCCACGCTGAACGAGTACAGGTAACTCCCGTTGGTGGTGTTGGGCTGAACCGCAATGTTGGCGGGCGAGTTCCCTGAACTGGTGGCGAAGGGAGAACCGGAGACTTCCGATAGCGTTCCTGCATTCGTCCCGCTTTGTTGAATACTGAAGACATAAATGTTGGGGTCGGCGACGCCCGTGAGGGCCAGTGAATTGCCACTGATCCCAATCATGAACTGACCCGTGGGTTCACCTTGCAGCTCCCAGATGTTATACGGAAGTAACGCTGACACCAGCGTGAGCGCGCCCGTGGTTTGGTTGATCGAGTAGGCGGCAACGTGCCCTCCGTTGCCCTCAATACCTGACGTGACGTAGAGGTATTTGCCCAGTCCATCCATGGCCAGGTTCCAAGGCTGCACAGCGCCTACTGTGGATATGGTTGAGCCCGCCGTGAGGGCGCCTCCCGTGCCAATCTGATAGGTCAGGATCTCCCCGTCGCGAGCGTCAGCAACGAACAGAAAGGTTCCAATGGGATTGACCACGACGCCGGTTAGATTGGTCAGAGTAGTGTTCACAATCATCCCGCCCAGTGCGGCGATAGTGAACGGGCTGCCCGTCAAGGCGGTAAGATCACCGGTGGTGGCGTCGATTGACCATGCGTAGAGTGCTTGGCTGACAGGGAATATTCCGTAGAGATACTGCTTTTGCGCGATGACCAACTCCGAACTGGGATCGCTGGTGGGCACTGTGGGCGCAGTAAAACTGCTAATATTTGCCAGCGTCGAATTGGTGCTGGTGAATGCGATGCCGTTGACCGTGCCGGTCTGCACGATGTTGTAGGCGAAAGCCGTAGGCGCGCTGCCGCCGCCCCCGCCGCCGCCGAAACCACCTGAGCCATTCCCCGATCCCCCGGCCGTGCAGGGTGATGCACTGAAACCACCGCACGAGTAACCATTGCAATTGACTAAAGACATCATTGCCAGCACCACCAACAAACTGAGTAGCGCTCGGGTTGCTATCTTGATGAGTGTGTCCACAGTGGCCTCCCCTGCTTGCGAACGTTTCAGGAACAGGAAATGGACTCGCGAACGTGAACCTCGCACATTCGTCCGCCGGCACTGCCTAACAAGAGTCTGATTCACCTCACGGGTGGGACAAGACTCTTATTCCAGTCGAGATAGTAGGTGGAAGGTAACGTGGTGGCAACGTTACGAATGTCACTGGCCCTTATGCGATAGGAGATAGACATTTTGTAATTGAGTAATTTAGCAATTTTGGTAATTGACTAATATCGTGAGTCCACCGCTGCGGAACACTTCCGTAGAGTCTCAGCCAGAAGCTTCTTTAAATTGAACAATGAGCGCTCGAAGATTTTGCAATCTTTCGTCGTGTGACCATCGGACGTGACCAATCGATTGCATAGTAACCACACATTTCTCTTGCCTCCATTATTAGAAGCTGACAACATTCGAATTGAACTTGGTGGGAAAGTTCTAGGGAGGACCCTTCCAGTGAAACGAACAAATATTCTGGCCGCATTGCTCATCGCCGTGTCGCTCATGTCCACGGGATGTGGCACTTCGGATTATGTGCAGTCAATCGAGCTCACGGCTACAAGCGCGTCCGTGGGAGGAGGGTTGTACAACCTCCCGGGCTGGGGCGCGACGCTTCAGCTTCAGGTAAACGCGGTCTACCATAGCGGCAAGACCGTCCCCGTTACGAATGCAGTTACTTATGCGGTTACACCGCAAAACAACAATGATCTTGGGGCCGCACTGCTGCCCCTTCCCAACACAGTAACGATCAACACGACCGGAATGATGACGGCTGTCGACCCGACGGAATGCACCTGGGAAAACCTCGGTACCGCAACCACTCCTAGCTGGGTTCTCACCGGATCCTATCAGGTCATCGCAACTTACAAAGGCATGCAGTCGCAGCCAGTTTTTGTCGGTGTGGCTTCAGCTGCTGGCAACAATTCCACTGGCGCTTGCGGTCCGGCAGCAGCGTCCTAGTCCGGCGGGTGTCTGCTCCCCCTGCAGACCACGCCGAGCCGAGGATGCGCACTCGCACCGAGACGTCAGATAACACGAGGACCCAGTTTCCGTTCTGTCCGTGTAACCGCTATCTTCAAGCCACTTATAATCGACACGTAATCTGCGGTTCGATTCGTCCTAAGCAAGACTCCACAGTCTCTGCTCGTCATAACAGCGGTCAGCTTAACGACTGCCTTATCTCATTTCGCCTTCATTAGTCGACCTAGCATTAACTTACCCGCATACCCAAGAACTTACTAACCTATAAGATGGAAACTATCTGGCGATAATTCTGTGAGACGGGTGTTCCGGCGTGAACCGTCTTTGGGAGGCTGCGCGAGCTTATGAAAACATTCAGGGAACAAGACTAGAACGAGCGACGCTTTGCTTGTCGGCTATCTTCTAAAGAAGTTCTCGGAGTTTCACAGCAGGGCAGCGCGTTCCTAGAACCCTTTGTTTCCGCTATTTGGATCGAAGTGCATGTCGAAGGAATAGCCCGGAAGGTTGATGGTGACCGAATAATCTGCCGCTACGTAGACCGCAGAAAGACCGGGGGTGTTAATGCGCTGGACCGTGATTTGCTTCGGTTCGATCGGCAGGTCGTGTTCCTTGGCCTTGCGCACTACATCATTGCGAACATCGTCGTCCGTCTTTTGCAGATTGGGGCTGTCCATCATGGCAACGGTCTTCAGGTCATCCGCAAAACTATAATTGGCCAGCATAGGCGGAGCCACCTGGAACAGGCCTACAACCACGGCCGCGATAGCAAGAAACCCGATACACGCTTTGACGATTCCCATAGTCTGTGTTTGTGCCGCAAAGCCACGGCGTAAACATCAGGCCTAGGCTCGGAGCACCCCTCGAAAATATTCCACTACCGCCGAAATCGTAACATCGCGAACTTCGTGAGTCGAGCGTAGAACCACCTCGACGGTACCTTCGGTAACCTTCTTCCCGACCGTGATTCTAAAGGGGATGCCGACCAAGTCCGCGTCTTTAAACTTGACTCCTGGCCGCTCGTCCCGGTCATCAAGGATTACATCAAAGCCGGCGGTTTCGAGGCTGGCTGCAATGTCAATGGCACCCTTCAGCACATTCTCGTCCTTCACATTGACAGGAGTAACCACAATTTCGAATGGCGCGATCGACGGGGGCAACCAGAATCCATTTTCATCGTTACTTTGCTCCACCGCGGCCGTCAGAATGCGCTCAATGCCGATGCCGTAACAGCCCATGATCGGCGTAACTTCCTTGCCATTCTTATCGAGCACCCGCGCTCCCATCGATTCCGAATACCGGTAACCCAGCTTGAAGATGTGACCAATTTCGACCGCCGTATCAATGCGCAGCGCCTTGCCGCAATTTGGACAAGCTTCTCCTGCGGTCACCGAGCGCAAGTCGGAGTAAGCCGTGGGATGAAAATCCTTACCCGGCGTCAGATTCTTGGCGTGGTAGTTTTCTTTGTTCGCGCCTCCGATCAGGTGCGTGCGCCCTTCCAGAGCCTTGTCAACCAGCAGCACCGGACGATCTGTATCCTTCTTCAGATCTTTCGCCCACTCGATTCCTAATGGCCCCAAATATCCGGCGGGAGATTTGAACAATGCCTGGATCTCGCCTTCCTCCATGGGACGGGTTGCGGTCGCCAACGTTGCGTTGAGTTTCGCCTCGTTCGACTGATGATCGCCGCGCATCAGCACCACAATCGCTCGCGACCTGGTCTTGCCGGTCTTGTCATCTTTCTCTTCCCCCATTAAAGCCAGCGTCTTGATCATGTGCTTCGGCGAGACGCCCAGAAACCGCGCCACATCCTCGATGGTTTTCTGCCCGGGAGTGTGCACCTCGAGCGGCTTGCCGTCGCCTTCGGGCGCGAGATCGGAGACCGCATCGAGTTTGGACCTGGCTTTTTCCATATTCGCCGCGTAGTCGCAGCCATCGCAGCTCACAATCTGGTCTTCTCCTGCTGCAGTGCGCACCATGAACTCGTGCGACTCTTTCCCCCCCATCGCCCCCGAATCTGCCTCGACCACCATGTACTTCAGTCCGCAGCGGTCAAAGATGCGGCAGTAGGTGTCGTAATGCTTCTTGTAGGAAACATCCAACCCAGCCGCGTCGATGTCGAACGAGTACGCATCTTTCATCATGAACTGCCGCACCCGCAGCAGCCCGGATTTCGGCCTCGGCTCGTCGCGAAACTTTGGAGCAATCTGGTACCAGATCTGCGGCAACTGCTTGTAGCTGCGCAGTTCCTTGCGCGCGATGTCGGTCATCACTTCTTCTTCGGTCATGCCCAGCGCCAGATCCGCACCCTTACGGTCTTTCAGACGAAACAGGTTGTCGCCCATCAGAGCCCAGCGCCCGCTGGCCTCCCAAATCTCCCGCGGATGCAGCGCCGGCAGAAAAAACTCCTGCCCGATCTTGTCCATCTCCTGCCGCACGATGGCCATGATCTTGTTGAACGACCGGTTGCCTAGAAAAAGATACGAGTAAATGCCCGCCGCCAGTTGCCGAATGTAGCCAGACCGCACCAGAAACTTGTGGCTGGCGACTTCGGCGTCCGCCGGAGCTTCGCGCAATGTGGGAATGAAGAGTTCTGACCATCGATGCATAGGTGTTTGGGTACCGTGTACCGCGTTGCGAGTACCGAGTACAACAGGCAGCCGCTGGTGCTTAGTTGAATTGATTATTGTAAATGATCGCCTTACAGGACCGGGCGGCAGCGGTAGACGCAGAAAGGACTTCTCAGACTCGGTACACGGCACTCGCTATTCGGTACTCAAGAAGCTAATTGTTTCAGAATCTCTTTCCCCAGCTTCTGGGCTTCGCCGAAGAACTTCTGATACTCGACGAACAGGCGGTTCAACTCGAGCGACTTGTCGGCGGAGAGATGCTTGCGCAACATCATGTCGCGCACATGCACCGGATTGGGCAGGGTTGCGTCTTCCGTCAGTTCTTCCAGCGCCGTCTTTGGATCGTAGTGATACATATCATCTCCTCATCGAATGATCGGGGCATCGGGGACTAACTCAAAACGACCCGTCACCCCCAGACTGGCCCGATCGACGATCACACTAACTCGGTGCTCCACAAGTCATGCAGGTGGACAATGCCCTGAAGGCGCGCGTCGCCATCCACCACCATCAGCGAAGTAATCTTTTTGTCTTCCATCAAAGCCAGGGCGGTTGCGGCAAATTCGCCAGGCGCGATCGTCCGAGGATTTCTCGTCATGGCTTCTCCCGCCGTCAGATCGAGCACATCTTTCCCGCGCTTCTCGAGAAGCCGCCGCAAATCTCCATCGCTGATGACGCCCACCAGTTTTTCGCGTTCCACCACCGCGGTGACGCCCAGTTTCTTGCGCGACATTTCATAAATCACGTCCGGCATTTTGGTCTGCGGTGTGACGCAGGGTAGCGCGTCCCCCGAGTGCATCAGCGATTCCACCCTCGCTAGCCGCTTGCCCAATTTTCCGCCGGGATGCAAGTTGGCGAAATCTTCTTCTTTGAACCCGCGTTTCTCGCTGATCGTAACCGCCAGCGCATCGCCCAGGGCCAACATCGTTGTCGTAGAGGCCGTGGGAGCTAGTCCCAGCGAACACGCTTCCTCCGCGACGGAACAATCAAGGGCCACATCGGCGGCTGCCGCGAGAGTCGATACTCGTGTATCGCGGGCACCGCAAATCGCGTCTCCCGTCATTGCGATCAGCGGCACCTGCAGCCGCTTGATCGTCGCCAGTAGCGCTAGTATCTCCTCCGTTTCACCGGAAGCCGAAAGCGCCAGCACCAAATCACCGCGCACCACCATTCCCAAATCACCGTGCAAGGCTTCCACCGGATGGAGGTACAAGGCTGGAGTGCCTGTGGAGCTGAGCGTAGCGGCAATTTTGCGTGCGATCAGACCGCTTTTGCCCATCCCGGTCACCACCACGCGGCCGGGGCAGCAAAACATCAACTCCACGGACCTCTGAAAGGCCTGCGCCATTGGCCCTCCAATCCGGTCCGCCAGAGAGCGCAGCGCCTCCGCCTCAATGCGCACCACGTTTTCGCCAATGTTTTTCATGGAACCAGAATAGAGGATCAAGATTGAAACTAAGGATGTTAGCACGCACCCGCTCGCCGCATCCGCAGCCAAGCTGCCGGCAACGTCCGGCCCTGCGCCCGACTGTTCCTTCCACGAAAGTAACCTACCTCGTCCCGCTATCCTTCGCTACCCTGCTGCCCGCGCCATGAATCATTCTTTCGCATATCTGTCGCAAGGCGAACTTCAGGTGAAGCTCGGCGAGGGACCGGTCCGGCCCGTTGAAAGCCGCTTCGGTCAGTCTCTCCGTGACCGCGCCATGCAAATTCAGAACCGGAACTCCTGGAAGACGCAAGGCACCGGAGCTCGCTTCATGTCCGGCGGCGCGCTCTGGGGAAATCGAGACCGCAATCCGGCCGAAATGCGCATCGCCATCACGGGAATCTCATCGGGCTGCCAGAACGGAGAGCTGCTCTACAGCCTCGCCAGCGACGACATTGGAGGCGTGTTCCTATTGCGCAACCAGCGAGCGAGGAGCAGCGCTGGCTCCACACCGCCGACTTTCGCGTCCGCCGCCTGGCCGCCAGCCCAGGACGGGATCGTGTCGCCTGCGTGCTCCAACACAAAGGAGGAAGTTCCAGCATCGCCATGATGTGCGGCGACGGCACCGACCTTCGCGAGGTCACACTAAGGAGACACCATCGACGACGCGCCGCGCTGGGCGCCCGCTTCCGCAAATGAACTCATTTTCCAGTCCGCCGCCATCGGGCGCAACCAGGCGGGGTTCACCGTCACGCAGGGCCCGTTTGCCATCCACAAACTCAATCTTGATGTCGGAGAAGTCAGCACCCTGGCCGAGGATCCGCAATTCGACTTGCTCATGCCTCACTTGAGCAGTGACGGCACTCTCTACTACATTCGCCGTCCGTACCGCGATCCCAGCCAGCCACCTTCCTTCTGGAGAGCCGCCCTCGATCTGATTCTGCTACCGATTCGGCTCCTGTTTGCGGTGTTCCAGTTCCTGAATTTCTTCACGGTTCGTTACACCGGCAACACCTTGACCACCGCCGGAAACGTCCGCCAGAAGCATGCTGACATTCGCCAGATGATGGTCTGGGGCAACCTCCTCGACGCTCAGAAAGCGGCGGACCACGACTCTTCGGGCACACCGTCCCTGGTCCCCAAGACCTGGGAACTGATTCGCCGCCCGCCCGGCGCGGGCGAAGAAGTTATCGCCAAAGGTGTTCTCAGTTTCGACGTGTACGCGGACGGCTCGCTGCTCTACTCGAACGGCAGCGGCGTCTACCGCGTGGATCCGACTGGTGCCAAAGAAGTCCTCGCGAAAGATGCTTTGGTTGAGCAGGTCGTGGCCGTCGAAGCCTGAGGTTCGATGATCCGGCTCTGTCCAGTCGGAGGCGATCCGTAGCGAAGAACGCTCGTGCAGAAAACCTGGCTGTAAACATTCAGAAATGGTCTTCAATGGCTTGCGGTCGCGCTGGCTTCTGACCCAGCACGGCCAGCCCTCGGGCTTGAATGGCGCGATCCCAGGGTCCAGACTGCCAGTTGTCCCGCACCTTTTCGGGATGTTTCCACGGCGGGATCGACAGCATCAGGTTCTGTGCTGTGGAGTGAACGTAAGGTTCGTACATCGACCGCAATCGATCTAACTTTTGCCGGGCCTCTTCATTGGTTCTCAATTTCAATCCCGCCGCCGACAGCGCTTCCCGCAAGGAATTGAAAGTCTCATCCGTCAGGCGTTGCGGCGCCTGCGGATCGTAGTGCGCATTCACCACTTGCGCGAGATCCACCGCCGCGTGACGAGCCATGGCGAAGGTCAGTTTGGCCTGCCCCGGATGCACTCCCTCAATCCCGATGAGCACTAGAGATGTTACGTCCAGTATCGTCGTCAGAGCTCCCAGCCACGATTGGTTGCTGTGTTGCGACCGAAAGAAGCTGAGCACGGGATAAGAAATCTGACTCTCCAGCAGTTCTGCTGACCAGCGCTCCCAGTCGCGCAGGACTGCATCCAGCACAGTCTGTTCAATCGCCGGATCGTCGGAAGTTCCCGCCAGCCGCACTAACAATTCGGTCGCGGTAGGAGGCGATCCGGCCCGTGCGTCGAGCATCGATATCTGAATCTCGCGCCGGGAAAACGACGAATAGACCACGGGGATGTATCCGATGACCAGCCCGAGAAACGCGAACCCCATGCCCGCTTCCAGCACGGACAAAGCGCGGGCAGCCTCCGTGGTCGGCAGAATGTCGCCGTAGCCCAAAGTAAAAAAGGTCTGTCCGCTTTGGTAGACGATCCTGCCAAACGTGATCGGCTCATTGCCTAACTGTTCGTGTCCGCCCAAGCCAAATTGCACCAACGCAAAACCAAAAATCAGGGTCGTGGCCCAGAAGGCCAGCAACATAATCAGGGAGAGCGGACCGAAGTATCCCAGAAAACTTTGCTGGCGCGAAGGTGTTCGAATGTGTTTGGCAACCTTCTGCCAGGGAATCCAGGTGCGCCGGTAAAACCACGCGGTCAGCTTGAACTGCCTCGTCACGCGCCGCGGCAGAACCACGGTCTCGAACGCATCCAGGAACACCACCCACAAGATCACGACACCGAAGATGATGGCAACGATATGGCCGTGAGGAGTCATGCCGGATTCCAAGGATAATAATCGAGGTGCAATCTTGATGCGCCGGGAAAGTTAACCGATTCCGGATTCCGGCTTCCGGGTGCAAACATTGGGATTTTCCGGCAGCCGGGAGCCGGACGCCAGTTTTTCTACTGCGGCTTAGGCTGCGCCGGTGGAGTCTGCCCGGGTGGGGTAGTTGCCGGAGGCGTGGTTGCTGGCTTTTTCGTCACTGGCTTTTTCTTGACGACTGGCTTCTTGAGCGGCTCGGTGTCGTCGATCACAACCTTCTTTGGGGGAGCGGCCGGAATTGCTGCCTGCGCGGTCTTCAGGTCCGCGCGCAAGCGCACAATTTCCTGCTCCTTAGAAGCCGCCAGATTATTCATGCGGTCCGCCAACTGCTTGCGCGAGCCCTCGAATCCGTTCAAATCGTTCGACAGCGCCTGAAAATCATCCTTCGGCCCGAAGGCTCCCACCGATTCCACCACGCCGCTCATCACGTCGTAGAGTGCGTCCAGATTGCGGTAGAGCTTGAAGGTCGCCGGCATGTCTTCCGGCGAGTTTCGCAATTGCGCAATCATTTCCGGCAATGCGCTCTGCAGATTCCGCTGAATAGAATCCACATCGCCCAGCGTCTGCTTCTTCGAGGAGCTGTCGGTCTTCCAGCGTTCAATCCGCAGTCTTGCCAAGTCGGCCTGAGTCGTTTTTGAGGTCGCTTCCAACTGTGACAGCAAGCCGTTCAGTTGCGTTACTGACGCATACGAAACCGGGCCGCCCTGCGGCGATTGCGGAGCGGTTCCCTGCACTGAATATTGAGGGTTGGTCTGAGCCGTGACCGCCTGCGGCGCGACCGCGGTTTGACTGAAAGCCGTCGCACTCCAAAGCAGCAAACACGGTCCGAAAGAACAGGAGAAAAGTTTAGCGTTCATGGATTATCGGGTGAGCGGCGCAATACGTGCATCAGGATATCGATAAGCCGAGCATACTACAAGCCGTACACTCGATTGAACTTCCTCACGGCAGCGGTCACACCTACAATCTTTGTTATGGAACGCAAAGTCTTCTGGATTGTCTTCCTGGTGCTCGGCCTGCTTGCGGATTTCGTGCTGCCCATTTGGTGGGGTTTGGCCGCGACCCTTCCCATCGCCTTGATCGCCTGGTGGGTCGCTTACCGCAGTGATTGGTTCTGAAGCAAGGAACACCTCAGGTGCCGGTCTGCATCATCGTGAAATTGCCGCTCGCATCCACGCAACTGCTGCCACTCCCTGGGACCAGCGCCCAGGTGCCAACGATGGTGACACCACTGAGCGTGAAATAGTTGCTCGGATTCACCGTTCCTGTTACTGACGTGCTTGTAAGCGTGATTGTGTCGCCCGACCCTGAAGGTATGGTGAACGAAAACGTGCCGCCGGTTATCTGGTCGTCGGAATTGTAGGTCACAGTCAGAGTTCCGGACGGCGTAGGGCCCACACCTCCATAACAAGTGCCGGTGTTCAGGAGTTGAAAGCTGACAATAGTGAGCGCCCCACCGCTAGAGACGGTGAACTGCGTGTTAAAGAGAAACCCGGACGAAGTGCGTACTCCTCCCGCCATCTGCGCCTGCCACACGCTGCCGGAGGGGCTCTCCACGGCAGTCGAACTGCAACCGTTCAGCATGACGGCGAGCAGCAGCAGGATTGCAACTTCTTTCATGAATTTTCCTTGAGTTTTTAAATCGTACGCAGAATTCTACTGCAAGACTACAGAGATGCGCCCTGGGTGGTCAATGGATGTAAGTCATTCGGCATTCCGCTCCGCGAGTCCTGATCGCTATTTGATGTAGTAGCCGGAAACCTTCCACTTCCCAGCTCTATCCAGCATCGGTGTGACGGTTTCGACCGCCGACCGTTTGTGCTCGAAGCTGCTGTCGTACTGAATCACCACGTACTCGCCATCCGGAGCACCCGGCAGAGTCTTGGTGTACCTGGCGCTCTTCAGCTTGCGGGACGTCAGTTTGCCCAACGGATCGCGGCTCGCCCCCAGCGCCCTCTGCCACTGATCCACGGCGACAGCAGCCTTGAGAATCGGCGCGGCTTCCTGCCAGCTCTCCGCATACTTGCCGGAATCCACCAACGCCAGCCAGGATTCGGCGGCCTGCTGCGCCAACTGCTCAGGTTTTTGCTGGGCCCGAGCAGCCGGGCATATCGTCAACAGCATGAGCAAAGAAAAAGCTGCCGCTAGCTTGAGCTTCTCCTGCCCAATTATTCGGACATTCATTCCGGTTCTCCTTTCGTCAGGCTACGCCCCCCGCTTGCCCTTCAATTCCGCCAGCAACTGCTCAATGCGGTCTTCTTTCTCCAGCGCCGCCAAGCGATCTTCCATGTTGTCTCCGGCAATCTCCGACTTCGCCTCGCTCAACGCTTCCGAGTGCGCCACCTTGCGCTTCATGCGATCGAAAGCTGCGGCTTTCGAGCCATCGCCTATGGCCAGACGCGCGTCGCTGGCCTTACCGACGGCCCGGGCTCGACGATGTTGCGCGATCAGCAGATCGGCTTTGGCCTGTGCTTCGGTCAACTTCTGCTCCAGCTGCCGTAGCGCCGACTTCAGATTATCCACCTGCGCCTTCTGGTCGAGCACCTGCTGCGTGAAGCTCTCGCTCAGCTCGCGATAACTCTCTACCCGCTGGAGGGACGCTCGAGCCAGGTCATCCTGCTTCTTGTCGACCGATAGCTCCGCCTTGCGCATCCACTCGGCTGCTTTGTCTTCGTTCTCTTTCTTTTTTTTCCCCAGCAGATGCTCGTCAGCGATGGCGATTGCCACCTGCGTCTTCACCTGCAGCAGTTGATTCTGCATGTCGAGAATCACCTGCTTGATCATCTTTTCCGGCTCCTCGGCCTTGTCGATCAGGTCATTGAGGTTGGCCCGGACCAATGTGGAAACTCGCTCTAGTAATGCCATGGTGGACTCCTTTTCTTGAACTACGCTTCTAGTTTCTAGCTTCTAGCTCTCGATTTCGTTTTGCCGCTTCGCAATGGGCGCAAGTCGTTCGCCGCAATGTGCTGCCGATGGCCATTCCAATCGCTACGCCAATCCCAAGCCAGATCGCGATGTGTCCCGCCAGCACCCCGAGGGCTACGCCGAGCGCTGCGCCCAAGGTAATTCCTAGACCCATTCCTTTCGATTTCCGGTTCATAATCTCAACTCCGATTCCTCCGCTTCGCCGCGCTCGGCGGGACAGCCCCTTCGACTTCGCTCAGGGCAAGCGAAGGCGGCTGTCCCCACACGAGCTTTGCTATTTCGTTGCATCCACTACCGGCGGTTGGGGCCCGTGGTCGCCGAGTTGACGCACCTTGCCGAGCAACTCCGAGAGCGGCATGCCCGAAAGCGTTTCGAACAACGCCGGCACTTGCGCCGCCATCTTGGCAATGTCGCCGGTGATTTTGTTCATCCCTGAGGCATCGCCGTTGCCGGTAGAAACGATGGTGATCTTGTCGACGTTCGCCAGCGGGCTGGCCAACGCCTTCACCACTTCCGGCATGCAGGTGAAAAGACGATCGATCACCGCCGCCTGGTTGTACTCCTGGTAGGCTTCGGCCTTCACGTTCATGGCCTTGGCTTCGGATTCGCCTTTCTTGAAAATAATTTCGGCTTCCGCTTCACCCTGAGCGCGTATCGAGGACGCATGTCCTTCGGCTTCCGCGATGAGGCGCTGCTTTTCAGCCGCCGCCAGTGTCTCGATTCGCTGACGCTCAATCTCGGCTCCCTTGAGCACGGTTGCGATCAATTCTTTTTCGCGGCGATTGATTTCTGCTTCCTGCACCTTCACCTGCTGCTCTTTCTCGACCTGCTGCACTTTTACCTGCTCTGCGATCACCTGCTGTTGCATGATGTTGGTCTGGATGTCATAGGCCTTGTCGGCCTGTGCCTGCTGACGTTTGGTGACCTCCAGAAATTGCGCCTTCTTCACCTCCAGGTCGCGCTGCGATTCCGCTTGCTTGGCTAAAGATAAGGTTTCCGCCAAGACGCGCTCCTGATCCGCCTGCGCCTTGGCGACAGCGGCTTCCCGCTGCGCCAGGGCACGCTTGATCGCCGTATCACGGTCGGCTTCCGCCGTGGCAACGTCGGCATCGCGCTTGATCCGGGCCACATCTGGCTTGCCCATGTTGGTGATGTATTCGTTCTTGTCGCGCACTTCCTTGATGGTGAACGAAATCACTTCGAGGCCCATCTTGTTCATATCCTCGGCGCAGGTGGATCGCATGCGGTCGGAAACCATCTCCGGCTGTTTGACGATTTCTTCCACGGTGAGTTGCCCGATGATGCCGCGCAGATGGCCTTCCATCACCAGCCGGATCAGGCCTTCGCGCTCCTGATCGCTTTTGGTGAGGAATTGCTCGGCGGCGGTCAGAACAGACTCGCGATCGGATTTCACCTTGATCTGCGCCACCGCTTCCACAGTTACTGCTACGCCTTGTTTGGTGTAGAGATCCTGCTGCGGCGCCACGTCGAAAGACATCAGCTCAAGAGATAGGTCTCGACACACTTGCACCATGGGAAGCACCAGCGTTCCATGCCCCTGCACAACGCGCGTCCCGCCCAAGCCATACACGATGAGTGCCTCGTGCGGCCCCGCTTTGCGATATAGCCTGGCCATTCCGCTCATCAGGAACAGAAGAACCATCACTCCCAGCCCGGCAAAAATCCAAATCTCCACCATCCTCGACATCTCGAACATAACGCCTCCTGTTACGAAACTGGTTGAAGAAACCGTTGCCTTTGCGGACCGTTATCCGCGGGGAAGCTGCCCTCGCACGCATGCTGAATGCGGTGTCTGCCGGCCGCCGTGCAGGTTGTACTCTACGATCGCGTTGCTCCCGTAGCAGCAGAAACCCAGGCCCACGTAGAACGCGATCAGCACCGGCCATGAGGACCGCGGCTTCAACGCCCGCACGATGTAGGACGCGGCGGTGCACCGGACCAGCATGAAACTGATCACGCCGAGAGCAAAGAGCAGCGAACCTTCCCTTGTGGTCCAGCCGTTCGGTTGCCAGTTCGCATTGAAATGGACCGCCATGCGCATGGGCAACCGCTCCCAGGCGCGCCAGCAATTCAGCGCAGTGGTCGGCAGCGCCAGCCAAGCCAGCCCAAGCGTCGTTTTGTACCAGTCCCAATTCATCGAGTCCCCTGCGTGACTCTGCATAGCAGCAACCGCTACTCCTCCCCCGACATCTCGCTCCACAAGCGCACGAACGCAATTCCTTTTTCGTAGCGTGTGACCACAACCTCGGTTCCTTTGGCGATGGCGCTGCTATCTTCGCTGCGCGCGCCACACACGCGACGCGTTCCCATTTGCGCGTAGATCATCTCTCCCGTTCCTCCCGCGCGGATCGCGCTGGAGATCCGGCCGAGCACTCCGACCATTTCGTAATCGGCGGGGTCCATGTTCTCGTCGTCTGCGATCAACACCCTGCTTAAGAACAGGAACACGACACCTCCGCCGATCAGACCGCTGGTGATGGAAGCCAGCAACCCGAAGCCAACCCAGACTCCGGAGTAGCGCGTGAGCAAATATCCGGTCCCGCCAAACCAGGCCAGGAACGCTGTGAGCGTCACGAAGTTGAACGGCGAGACCCCAGCGCTCTGCGCGGCGGCCTGCGTTCCTGCCTCGTTCGTTCCGGTCGGAGCGTGACCCGCGGCAACCGGTGCATGTCCCGCTGAACTACTCGCCGGCGGAAGATGCGACCCACCCACGTGCCCGTGGAAGTGCGGCAGATGCAATCGGCCGGTGCGCGCGCCTCCCAACACAAATGAAAAGAAGCTCAAGCAGAAGCCGACGGCAAAACAGATCAGGTAAAAATCGGCCCATGTCATGGTGTGGTTCACCGAGTTCGCCTCCCTTCCAGCCCTCTTCCATGAGCGAGGCTCGCCCCGCGACGCCCGTCGCCGTGCCTGCCCGCCATCGCCATCAAGTCCGGTCGTAATGCTTCCAACAACCGCTCAGCCAAGCCGGGCGTATCCAGAATCGCGCCCAGCAGTAACAAACAACGGCGTGTATCTTTCTCGCGCGCAGCCTTGATCAGCACCTCGCTCACTTCCGGATCGCTCACGAAGCGCTCCGAACCTTGCAGCAGCCAGACATCAAGCTGCCCCTCGACGGTGCGTAAATCCGAGGTCAGCTCCGTGTGATAACCCTCCGGGTCATCCACCAGAAAACCGGGATGCACCTTAAAGAACTTCGCTAACAACGCCCGTGAGGACTGCGTCATGTGGCGGCGCGCGCCGCTTTCGATCTGGGACAAGTAGGACTGGCTGATGCTCTTGCGCAGCTCCTGACGAACCGCCTTCACAATCTCCTGCTGGGTCATGGGACGGCCCAGGCCACGCAGGGAACCTTCGACCTCGCGCAGGTAACGAATTTTCTCGCCCAGTTTCATATAGCAGATCGAGATGTTTATATTGCAATATGCGATATTTGTCAAGAAATGTAAACGCCGTACTTTGAAGGGCTTGCAGTGGGCTTAGAGTCCGACTTCGATGCGCGAGCGGGGGTCGAGGTAATCGCGCAGGGCGTCGCCGATGAAGTTGAACGAGAGCACGGCCAGCATCACGGCGAGCGCGGGAAACAGTACTAGATGAGGAGCGTCGAACAGATGGGCGCGGCCGTCGTTGAGCATGGCACCCCAGCTAGCGGTAGGTGGGGGCACACCGAGCCCGAGAAAGCTCATGGTGGCTTCGGCGAGAATGGCTCCGGCCATACCGATCGCGGCTTGCACGATCACGGGCTGAATGATGTTGGGCAGAATGTGGCGGACGATGATGCGCAGGTCGCTCGCGCCCAGGGCACGTGCCGCCTCAACGAATTCGCGCTCACGCGCGGCGAGGACCTGTCCGCGAACCAGACGAGCGTAGCCGACCCATCCCCCGAGCGAGAGTGCGAGAACTAGATTGAAGATGCCGGGACCGCGAAAAGCGACGAACGCAATGGCGAGAAGAATTCCAGGGAACGAGAGGAACGCGTTCATCAGGACGACGTTGACGAAGCGGTCGATGCCTCCCCCGTAGTAACCGGCGATGGAGCCAATGCTGAGGCCGAGGGCGAGCGAGGTCAGGACGACGCTGCTTCCGACCAGCATGGAGATGCGCGAGCCGTAGACGATACGGGAAAAGATGTCGCGACCCAGTTCGTCGGTGCCAAACCAATGGGCGTGCGATGGAGCGTCGAGTCGCGCCGGAAGGTTGATGGAGGCGGGATCTTGCGGGGCGATCCAGGGGGCGAACAGGACGAAGATCACGAAGACGATGACCAGCACGACGCCGGTTGCGGCCAGAGGGTTGTGGCGTGCATTTCCTGTGACCCGACGACGGAACGAAATGCTGGCGGTGGACAAGTTAGTCTGTGAATTTCTGGCCGTAATAATTCTGCTTGCAACTGCTTGCGAGGCACCGTGCGGGAGCGCGATTTTCGCCGCGGGTTGAATGGCCGGGGACATACCTGTAACCCCCTCTCCCCTCCCCTCGGAAAGGCCTGCTGGGCGCGGGGTTCACAGAAAGTGTCCGCAAAATCTAGATGGCAAAGAGCTTAGAGGTCAAAATCTAGAGAACAAGGGACTTACGTTCGTTTTCCTCGCGGAGAGCTCTATTGCCTCCGCCTTGAACATGATGAGCTAATTGCGAAGGGATGGCAAGGTTAGATGTCACCATGATGCTGTGGACATTCCGATAGGGCCGACGGCGGTCCGATAGAAAGTTTACGGCGACGTACGTCATTCCAATCGCCAGGATGCGGCCTTGGACCAGATGGTAATAGCGGTTCGAGATGGCTCCGAGGGTGAGGTGGCCGATGCCGGGCCAGGAGAAGATGGTTTCGGTTACGATTGCGCCTGCTAGCAGCGCGCCGAACTGCACGCCCAAGACTGCGATGATTGGGATGGTGGCGTTTGCGCAGGGCGCGGCGGTGGACTACGTGCGCCTCGGGAAGTATGGCGACAAAATACATAGGTCCTTCGCGTGGTGGCTCCCGGCGGCGCTGGAGCACGCGGGGCTCAGGATGACAAGTCTGGGGATGGCTCATCAGTGGCGGATGAACTGAGAGGCGGGGGAAAACTCGACACGGCGAAGCGTGGAACCTGCCCTTGAGATCACTCAGCAATTGTGTTTTCATAGGGGGATGCCGGGGCTGCATTATTGGGTCCGCGTGCGCGCCGCAAACCTCCACACTTAGCCCGCATTCTGAGGAGAAAAAATCATGAGCAAAGTCTCGTACATTCCCAAAGACTACAACACCATCACGCCGTACCTGATCATCAAAGGGGCGGCCCAGGCAATTGAGTACTACAAGAAAGTTTTTGGCGCGACTGAAACCGTTCGCATGAATGGCCCGGACGGCAAGGTCGGTCACGCCGAGCTGAAAATCGGTGACTCGCACATCATGCTGGCCGACGAAAATCCCAACATGGGACAGGGACACACCAGTGCGGCCACCATCGGCGCGAGCCCGGTGAGCCTGTACGTATATCTACCCGACGTCGATCGCGTGGTGGAGAAAGCGGCGGCGGAGGGAGCGAAAATCCTGAAGCCGGTGCAAGACCAGTTCTACGGAGACCGCTCTGGCTTCATTCAAGATCCCTTCGGGCATCTGTGGGGCGTTGCCACTCACGTGGAAGATGTGTCGCCCGAGGAGATGAAAGAACGGATGAAGAAGATGATGCAGGCGGCGTAATTGAATTGAACACGAGGCGGGGCGAGCATGCCCCGCCTTCAGCATTTTCGAGTGCTTCCCGAGCCTCACAAGAAACGTGTAAGGTTCCGCCGCTACCTAAGGCAAAACACACTGGGTGCTCCCCACCCTTCGCAAAGAACGCGAGCGACGGGGCTCGCGACCAGAGTTCTTTTTCATCCCGGCTACTCCGGACCGGAGTAAACTAGAGCCACGTTCACGGGGGTGGGAGGCCATGGCCACTCGAACTGCCTTCCTTCTGCAGCCGTTGCGCATCCTTCCAGCTTTACTGTGCGTAATCTGGCTCCTCGGCACACTAGCGGCGCAACACGGGGGCGGAGGCGGCCACTCCGGGGGTGGACACTTTGGTGGTGGTCACGCTTCCGGCAGCCATTTCGACGGGAGCCACTCGGGCGGGCGCTTCGGCTGGCGGCATTTCGGTTTCGGTAAGCACTCGGGCCGGCATGTGGGATCCGCAGCGTCTTCTACTTCGGACGCTTCTGCCCGTGAGCGGTCAAGCCTGTGGAACGTCCCCACGGCGGCTCGCACACAATCCATTTCGCGGATCCCTTCCACCCTTTTCTGGTCTCCGCCGCTAGTCCCGCGCGGCCAAGCTTCTTTCGTTTCTCCCGCGATGCGCCTTCACCGCGGTTCCTTCTACAACCGCCCTCACCGGTTTTCTCCCTCGGGATGCTTCTTCAACGGTGTGACCCAAGTCTGCTTTTTCGAACCATTCTTTCCGCTGTTTTGTTTCTCCGGTGGGTTTTATTCTTTTGATTTCGGCTTCGCCGGGGACTCGCTCGATCTCGGCGACAACCTGAATTCCCAGGAGCTCATGCAATCGGAAATGTCCGCGGTCTCGCCCGCTAACCCAACGGATGACGGCACCGCTGCGGGAAATTCGCCGGCGCGGCCCGGAGTCATGGTCGGCGGGGCGACCGACAACCAGGCTCCGGGGAGGGGCGTTTTCCTGCTGGTGCTGAACAACGGCGCCAGCTATGCCGTGATCGACTACTGGGTCGCCGACGGTTATCTCGAATACATTAGCGCTGATGGCACACGCAGCCACATTCCGCTCGAAGCTCTCGACCTGCAAAACACGGTGAGCCAAAATGCTCCCCGGGGCGTTCCGTTTGTGCTTCGCTCCGCGCCCGCTCAGAATCGCTAGTACGACCCAAAATCTCTAGATTTCTACTGTCGTATCCTCGGGTTCGCCACCGAGTACAGCACGTCTGTCAGGAAATTTACGGCGACGTACGTTAATCCAATCGCCAGGATGCAACCTTGCACCAGATAGTAATCGCGATTGGAGATGGCTTGGATCGTGAGCCGGCCGATGCCGGGCCAGGAGAAGATCGTTTCGGTCACGATCGCGCCGGCGAGTAACGCACCAAACTGGAGGCCAAGGACGGTGATGATGGGGATCATGGCGTTGCGCAGGGCATGGCGGTAGACGACAGTGCGCTCAGGAAGGCCTTTGGCGCGGGCAGTGCGGATGTAGTCCTGGCTGAGCTCTTCGAGCATGGAGGTGCGGACCATGCGGGTGAGGATGGCGGCGAGGGCTCCGCCCATAGTGATGGCGGGGAGGATGAGGTTGGCGAAGGAGCCGGCGCCGGAGACGGGGAGCCATCCCAGCTTGATGGCGAAAAGAAGGATGAGGATGGGGCCGAGGGCGAAGTTGGGGAATGAGAGGCCGAAGAGGCTGACGACGGAGAGCAGGCGGTCGTCCCAGCGGTTGCGGCGCTGGGCGGAGCGGACGCCGGCCGGGATCGACAAGATGATGGCTACGAAGAGCGATGCCAGCGTGAGTTGCAGGGTGTAGGGATAGCGCTGGGCGAGCAGACGCGTCACGCTTTGGTTGTAGCGAAAAGAGGGGCCAAGGTCGCCGTGGAGGACGCCTTTCCAGTAATGAATGTATTGCTCGCCGATCGGAGCGTCTAGGCCGTAGGCGTGGCGGGTGGCTTGGATATCGGCGGGCGGCGCGCCTTCGCCGAGCATTTGCTGGATGGGGTCTCCGGGGACGAGATGGATGAGCAGGAAGACCAGGGAGACTACCAGCCAGATTACCGGGAGGGTATAGAGGACGCGTTGGAGAAGTAGGCGCATGAGCTAGAGCCGCTCCCGGCTTCCGGCATCCGGCTTCCGGTGAAAAAAGGTTTCTTTGCGGACGAATCCGTGACGCGGGATCTCCACATGGCATGAGTTCGGGAGCCGGAAGTCGGAAGCCGGAAGCCGCATCATCAATCTCCGGCCTGCTTGGCGGGCTCTGGTTTGTTTTCGGCATTTTCTATCTTTTCGATTTTCACTTTGGCGATGCGGTGAGCTTCCATTTCTTCGACGGTGTAGCGATGGCCTTCGTATACAAAAGACTCTCCGAGATACGGGATGCGTTGCAGGCGGGCCAGGACGAATCCGGCAAGAGTTTCGAAACCGGCGTCGCGAGGAAGAAGGAGGCCGTGCTGGGTCTCGAGGTCGAGAATATTTACCGAGCCTTCGAGCAGCAGGACGGACTCATCTGCCAAGGCGGGCTCCGGCGGGGAGACGTCGAATTCGTCCTCGATGTCGCCGACGAGTTGCTCGAGGATGTCCTCGACCGTGATGACGCCGGCAGTTGAGCCGTACTCGTCGACTACGACGGCGAGGTGGCGGCGGCGCTGCTTGAATTCATCCAGCAGTTCCGCCAACACTTTGGTTTCGGGAACGACGAGGACATCGTGCATGATCTGGCCGATTTGCGTGCGGGCGATGCGCGAGGCCAGGGGTTGGCCGAGATTCACGAGGCGGAGGCGCACCCAGCGAACGAGTTCTTTGTAATAGAGGACGCCGACGATGTGCTCGGGACCGCGTTGGGGATCGTAAACCGGGATGCGCGAGTGCTGGCCTTCGACGACGCGATTGAGAGCCTCATCGAGGATGAGATCGGAGGGTAAGGAAAAAATATCCGGACGGGCCACCATGACTTCGCGGACGGTGATGCTGTCGAGTTCGATGGCGTTGTGGATCATTTCCTCTTGCGAGGCGGGAATCTGGCCGAACTGACGGCTGGCGGTGACGATGAGCTTAAGTTCGTCGGGAGAGTGAACGGCGCCGCCGCGGCGGGTTTCGCGCGCACCGAAAAGCCTCAGTACGAGGCCGCCGGAGCGGCGCATGAAAAAAAGCAAAGGGCGGGTGATGGTGAGGAACGCTTCCATGGGAGCGGCCACGGCGAGGGCAATCTGCTCGGCACGCTGGAGGGCGAGAGTCTTGGGAACGAGTTCACCGAGGAGGACGTGAAGGTAGGTGATCAGGCTGAAGGCGATGACGATGGCGGTGCCGTGGGCATAGACAGCGGCGTGCGGGATCTCTTGGACAAAGCGAAGTGATCCCACCAGTTGGGCGACCATGGGTTCACCGATCCAGCCCAGGGTAAGGCTTACCATGGTGATGCCGAGTTGCACGCCGTTGACGACTTCGTCGAGGTGCTGATGGAGGCGTTGCACGATGCGGGCGCCGATGCGGCCGGAGGAGATGAGTTGCTGAATTCTCGTGTCGCGAACGCTGACCAGGGCAAACTCGGCAGCCGCGAAAAACGCATTTGCCGCCACCAGGAGAAGGATCAAAAGCACCCGGAGCAGCACGAAGGCGATCATGGATGGGTAATTCTAGCACTGCAAAACCGGGGCGATGGACTGGATTCTCTTCCGAAATGCCGGAAAGGCAGGCTGAGGTGGCGCGGATTCCGGAATTCGAACTCGGGATGCGCTACCTTTTCAAGGGGTTGACGGTCTAACTGGGGGAACAAGTTAGGCTGCAATCGCCTAGGGGCGTCATTCCAGTCAGGTTCGAATGTCTGGAACAAATTCCTCTGCAGGCGCGTAATAGTAACCAGAGCACGGGACGGCTGCATTTCCAGCTCGTATTCAGGAGGCGGTTGTGAACGGAAACGGAAATAATAAGAAGAAGCGTCGCAGACTGTTTATTTATGGCGGCATTGGGCTGGCGATCGTCCTGCTGATTGCGATCGGGGTGTTCGCGGCCACGCGAGGCGGGACGAAGATTGATCCCACAAAGCTGGCGAAGGTGGAAAAAGGCGACCTGGCGAAAAGCGTGGTGGCGACGGGGAAGGTTACGCCGATCACGAAGGTCGAGGTGAAGTCGAAGGCCAGCGGTATTGTGAAGAAACTGCTGGTGGATTACGGCGATCGAGTGAAAAAGGGACAGCTGCTGGCGCAGCTGGACAAGGTGGAGATTGAGGCACAGGTAGCGCAGTCGCGCGCGGCTTTGGATGCGGCCGAGGCCAACCTTGCCAGTTCGCAGGCCGACTTCGAACGCGCCAAGGTGGATGCGGAAGGACCGGACGTGCCGCTACTGAAGCGCGCGTATGAGCGCGCGGAGGGCATGGCGAAGGATGGAGTGGTGTCGGCCTCCGCCCTTGACGACGCCGAGAAGAACTATGAGATGTCTTTGAATAAACAGAATGTGTCCAAGGCGCAGGTGACGGTGCTGAAAGCGAAGATTGCGCAGTCCAAGGCGCAGGTGGCGCAGGATCGAGCCAATCTCATGCAGTTGGAGGAGCAGCTCAGCTATACCGACATTGTTTCGCCGATCGATGGCATTGTGCTCTCGCGCGATGTGGAAATGGGCGATGCGGTGAGCTCGATTCTGGTATTGGGATCTTCGGCGACGCTGGTTATGACGCTGGGCGATACCAGCGAAGTCTATGTGAAGGGCAAGGTGGACGAGAGCGATATTGGCAAGGTGTACCTCGGTCAGCCGGCGCGGATTAAAGTGGAATCGTTTAAGGACAAGACTTTTACCGGCAAGGTCACGAAGATCTCTCCGATGGGTGTGGAGAAGGATAATGTCACAACGTTTGAAGTACGGGTTTCGATTCAGAATCCGGGCGGGGAACTGAAGGCCGAGATGACGGCCAATGCAGAAATTATTCTCGAGGAACACAAGAACGTGCTGCAGATTCCCGAGGGCGCCATTGTTTACGACAAGGATAAGAAGGCGTCGGTGGAGATTCCTGATCCGAAGGGGAAGGAAGGTAAAGACAAGATTGCGGTCAACATCGGAATCTCGAATGGTGCGAAGACGGAAGTGCTGAGCGGGCTGAAAGAGGGCGACCAAGTCGTGCTGCAGTAGAAAAGGGGCGTCTGGCTTCCGGCTCGGTCGTTTTAGCTCTTGATCGCATAAATGCGCAGGGGGACTGAGGCGGTGAAAACCAATTACAAACTGGCGCTGGCAGTGCTGGCTGGCGTCTCGATCGGGGTTGTCGGCGCCAAGGCGATCCAGGCGCAGCAAACTAAGACACGACCTGGTTACGTGATCGCGGAAGTCGAAGTGACAGACCCGGCTACGTTACAGAAATATGGGGAGAAAGCGCCGCAAATTGTGGCGTCTTTCGGTGGCCGCCATGTCGTTCGTGGCGGTGGCAAGATCCAGGCTCTCGAGGGCGAAGCGCCGAAGGGCCGTGTGGTGGTAATCGGCTTCGACAGCGTAGAGAAAGTAAGGGAGTGCTACGATTCGCCGACCTACACGGCGATCAGGGGTTTCCGGCAAAGTGCAACCAAGAGCCGCCTGTTCCTCGTCGAAGGCGTCGACCCGCAGTGACGGCACACTTTCGTCCGCAAGTCTGACTGCGGTGGAGTTACTACGACATGAATAACCGACGCATCACGCCCATTCCGTTTTCGATTCCGGCGCGATCCTCATTATTTGTTGTGATCGCGCTAGTTGTGCTACTGGCTTCGACCTCTGCGTTCGCTTCCACACCGCAGGGGACGTTCGATAAGACCTTTCAGGTGAGCGGGCCGGTTGATCTGGAAGTGGAAACTCGCTCCGGCGACATCATTGTGCGAAGCGGTCCGTCGGGAACGGTTTCTATTCATGGCAAGATTTTCGTCCCTGACCACTGGTTGTTTGGAAACCGGCACACCGATGTGAGTGATATCGAGCAGCATCCTCCGGTGCGGCAGGAGGGGAATAGCATCCGCGTCGATTATGTAAACGCGCACGACATTTCCGTGGACTATGAAATCACGGTACCTGCGGATACGGCCATTCGCACGCACAGCGGGTCGGGAGATCAGATTATTGAAGGGACTCATGGGAACGCCGATTTGCAGAGCGGATCGGGAGACATGAAGCTGTCGCGGATTACGGGACAGGTTCGTTTGCAGACGGGTTCGGGTAACGTGCGGGCGCGCGAGATCACGGGTGCGGTGCGAGGCGGCGCGGGAAGCGGTGATATCGAGGTGGAAGAAACGGGAGCCGGGGATATCGATCTGCGTACCGGCTCGGGAAACATTACGGCTCGCGGCATTCAGGGTGGGTTTCACGCGGAGGCGGGAAGCGGCGATATTACAGGCGAGGGCACGCAAACCGGTGGGTGGGAAATCCGCACGGGTTCGGGGAATGTGCACGTCCGGTTGCCCGCGGACGCGGCGTTCGATGCCAACCTTTCCACTAGTTCCGGCACAGTGGATGTTGGTTCAGCGATCACAATGACGGTGCAGGGGCGGGTGCAGGAGACACGCAAGCAGATCATCGGCAAAGTGCGCGGTGGTGGACCGCAACTGACTGTGCGCACGGGATCGGGCGATATTCATATCGAGTAACAGTGGTCAGCGATCTGTGGCTAGGGGTCAGTGAAAATCAGAGCGGCAAGGGTTTACTGGCCATCGACCACTTCTTCTTAATTATTACCTCCGTTCCTTGACTAACTGGATACCCAGGAATTAGTTTCGAATCACTGGCAAGATTCTGTCTTCCGTCCGCGAGGTAATTTTGGCGCAGCGACCGATTATCACTCTCACCACCGACTTCGGCACGAACGATCATTTTGTAGGCGTCATGAAGGGCGTGATTCTGGATATTGTGCCGGAGGCGCAGATCGTCGATATCTGCCATTCGGTGCAGGCTTTCGATGTGCTGGATGGAGCTCTCACTATTTCGCAGGCGTATTCATACTTCCCTACAAGAACGGTGCACGTTGTAGTGGTGGATCCGGGAGTGGGTACGGCGCGGCGGCCGATCCTGGCCTCGAGTGATAAGTACCACTTTGTGGCGCCAGACAATGGCGTGCTTTCGCTGGTCTACGCACGCGAGGAGCGCATGCACGTGAGGCACATCACGTCGGAGCATTATTTTCTGCAGCCGGTAAGCAACACGTTTCACGCGCGAGATATTTTCGCGCCGGTGGCGGCATACCTGGCAAAAGAAGTGGATACGTTAAAGTTTGGCGAAGAGGTTGAGGAATACGTGCGCTTTTCGGCGCCAAAGCCGAAGGCCGTCGATGAAAACCGTTTGCGCGGAGTGGTGCTGAAGGTCGACCGGTTTGGAAATCTGATTACCAACATCACGCCGCAGGATGCGCCCATGCTTTTTGGAGCCGCAGCCGGCGGGTTCAAGATTGTCGTGGGAAGCCGAGAGATTACGGAAATTCACAATGCTTATGCCGAGGGCGCGCCGGGAGAGGTGTTCGGCGTTCTGGGCAGTATGGGCTTTCTTGAAATTGCGGCCAACCGCGGAGCCGCAGCGCAACTGACGGGCGCTGGTAAAGGAACGGATGTGAGCGTAATTCTGGGTGACGCTGCCGCTGCCGGCAAGGGCGCGTAGAGCAGGTTTCAGAGTTTCAAGGTTTCGCGCGCGGTAGAGCTAAGACCTTTAAGACATGAAACTTTGAAACCTTGAAACCTACGAATTTTTCGGCTTGGGGTGAGCGTAGCGCTCCATCTCAGCCGTCCACTTGAGAAAGCGCCAAAGATTTGTGCGTTCCCGCCAGAGAAATTCCCAAAATTCCAGGAAACCAATCTGCGTCATCTTGACGCCGCAGTAGGTCTCGATGCGCCAGAGCAGATAGGGACTGCGCCATGGAGCCAGGCGATGGCCTTTGGTAGCATTCCAGAGGAAGCGGAGCGGATAGCGCATGGAAACATGATAACTCTTGTCATCGCGGTCGAGGTTGGGAAAGCAGGTCCCTCGACTGCGCATTGCGATTGGTAAACCCAATCGCAATGCTTCGTTCGGGATGACAAAGTTTTTCTCACTCCCTCCATGTTAGAATCCTGTCTCCGCCAGGGAATTCCTGCCATGTCCGACGCAAACGCCCGCCAGAAGGCCGAGGATCACTACTATGCTGCGCTCGACCTGATGGGCGATGGGAAGTTGGAAGAGGCTGTCACCGCGTACCGGGAATCGATTGCCGCGGATCCTATTTTTACCGAGGCTATGCACGGATTGGCGCGGGCGCTGCAGGATTTGCATCGCTACGACGAAGCGATCGCCGTGGCGCAGAAGATTACAGAATTGGATGCCGATGACGTGCTCGCCCGCACCAGCTTGTCGGTGCTTTATCAGAAAAAAGGGATGATTCCGGAGGCTGAGGCTGAGGGAGCCAAGGCGCGGGTGTTGGGGTGGAAGCAACAGTTGAAGAAGGGCAGTTCCTAGCTTCTAGCCGCTAGCTCTTTATGCTATGGCTTAGTCAGAAGAGCTAGAAGCTAAACGCTTTCTACAGTTCATACTTCTTCATCAAATGGCGGAACGAGCGGTAGGAGATGCTGAGCAGATCGGCAGCCTTGGTTTGCACGCCGTTTGAGCGGTCCAGCGCGGTTTGCAGCAGGGTGCGCTCGATGCTTGCGACGTAACCCTCCATGCCTACGCCTGCAGGCAAGACTGCCCCTGGCGCCACATCGAATGTGCCTCCCGAAACTCCCGCGGCCGCGGCGCGTGCTTTGGGACGTTCGGCCGGCAGCTCGACGTGCAACTCGTTGGTCATCTCAAGAGCGACGCCGCGCTCGATGGTGTTTTCGAGCTGGCGGACGTTGCCGGGCCACTCGTAATCACAGAGGGCGTCCAGCGAATCCTTGTGCAGGCGTAGGATGCTTCGGTTCGCCGCCGCCGCGTATTTTTTCAGAAAATGATTTGCCAATAATGGGATGTCTTCGCGGCGCTCGCGCAAGTCAGGCACGCGGATGGGAATCACGCTGAGGCGGTAGTAGAGATCCTCGCGGAAGAGATTTTCGGCGACAGCTTTGTCGAGATCGCGGTTCGTGGCGGCGATGACCCGCACATCAATAGAAATCTCACTCGTACCGCCGACGGGCCGCACGCTGCGTTCCTGCAAAACGCGAAGCAATTTCACCTGCATGGCCAGCGTCATCTCACTGATTTCGTCGAGAAAGATCGTGCCGCCACCGGCGACTTCGAATAGGCCGCGTTTGTTCTGCGTAGCTCCGGTAAAGGCTCCCTTCAAATAGCCGAAGAGTTCGCTCTCCAGCAAAGTTTCCGGAAATGCGCCGCAGTTCACCGAAACAAACGGTTCGGTGGCACGAGGCGAACAGATGTGGACAGCGCGCGCCACCAGCTCTTTACCCGTCCCACTTTCGCCGTGAATCAGGACGGTGCTGGCGGTGGATGCGACGGTGCGAACGGTCAGCTTGAGTTTTTCCATCGCCGGACTGGAGCCGATGATGTTGTCGAGCGAATTGTGCGAGGCAGCGTCACGTCGCAGGGCAAAATTTTGTTTGCTCAGAGTGAGTTTTTCCAGCACACGGCTGATTGCGAGCCTGATTTCGTCAACCAGGCCAGGGCTCTTGCGAATGTAATCGGACGCTCCTCCCGCTTTTACCGCTTCCACGGCGGCTTCGTAGTCATCGACCGCAGTGATCAGGATTACCGGAGAATCGGGAGAAACGCGATGGGCGTGGCGAAGGACTTCGATGCCGTCGATGTTTGGCATCTTGATGTCGGTGATGATGACATCATAGAGAGCGCCATCAATTTTATTTTTGGCAGCCTGGCCGGATTGAACGGTTTCAACGCGGTGTCCGTCGCGGCGCAAGGCAATGTCGAGCATTTCGCAGATGGAACGTTCATCGTCGCAGACGAGAATATTAGCCATGATGCCTCCCTTCCGCCGCAGCCGCCGCCCTTTGAGGAGGCTCAGCGGTTGGCACGGGAGACGGAGCGAAGTTTTCAACTTTGCGCGAGCCGGTCGCGGCTCGTTCTGCGTCGAGACGCCGCAGCCTCAACACGAAAGTGGTTCCCAGCCCAGGCTTAGAGCGCGCCCAAACTTTGCCTTCATGCGCCTGCACGATCTGGTAGACAACCGCCAAGCCGAGACCCGTGCCACCCTCAAAGTTTGACTGAAATGGTTCGAAAATCTTTTCGGTTTGTTGCGGAGTCATTCCAGTTCCTGTATCTGCAAAACTCACCTGCCAGTCGTCGCCCAGACTTTCAATGCTGACCTGTAGGGCGCCGCCGCTGCCCATGGCACGCACAGCGTTCTCACTGAAGTTCCAGAAAACCTGTTTGATTTTGTCGCCGTCAGCAAGGCACCAGGCCTCGCGAATGGAAAATCGGCTTTCAATTTTGATACCAGCACTTTCCGCGGCCATGCGGTGCCGCATTAAGGTAAGAGTGTCTTCTAACAAGGGAATGAGGTCGGTCTTCTCGAAGCGATACTGTTTGCCGCGAGAATAGGCCAGAAAATCCGTGATGATTCCGTTGAGCCGCTGCGATTCGCGGGTGACGATGTCAAGCAGTTGGCGATGTTCAGCGCTCATGTCAGGAACACCGGAGAGCATGCTGACCGAGCCCGCGATGGAAGTGAGCGGATTGCGGATCTCGTGGGCGATGGCGGCAGCGAGGCGGCCGACCGCGGCTAGGCGGTCCTGCATGCGGACTTCGCGCTCCAGGCGGCGGATCTCGGTGAGGTCGTCGAAGGCGTAGACGTATCCCATCGCACCGCGCTCCGGCACGTTCAAGGTGGCGACTCGGACTCGCAGTGTTTTGCGGAAGCCATTCGCAGCGTCGAATCGAACTTCGGCGTGGGCCTGTGATTCCGCGTTCGGTAGCGCGTCCAGGAATAATTTACTGACCGGCGTTCCCAGCAACTGACGCGGCGTACGCTCGAGAAGTTTCAGGGCCGCGCTGTTCGCGAGGGTGATGTGGCCATCGAGACCGGTGGTGATCAATCCGCTGCTGATGGATTGAATAATATTCTCGTGGAGGATCTGAAGATTCTCCAGTGCGCCGCTGGCGTGTTTCAATTGCACACGCGCCTGACGCAACTTGGTAGTCAGCAGACCGCCGAGGTAGGCGACCGCCAAGTAGGCAAACAGGTTCACGAAAATGATTGCCTGCAGCGTTTTCAGTTCTGGATGAGTCGCGCAGTAGGACCTCACGACACCGTAGTAGTTGAGTTCAATTACAGTTCCGTAAAGAATGAATGCTAGGGCAGCGACCAGTTGAGCCCAAACCCGGGGAAGGAGGATGCTGGCTACGATAATGACCAGCGGATAGAGAAAATTCAGGGAACTGTCCCAGCCTCCGGTCTGATGCACGATCAGGCTGACGAAAACCAGGTCGGTCAGGACCTGTAACAGAGCCTGCAAACGGTGCTCTTGCCAGAAGGAAAGCAACAGGGCATAGAAGATCGATAGGCCGAACCAGAGAGCGATCGTGCTTAAGAAAAGACGCAGAGGCAATGAAGCGGGTGCAAGGTGGGCCACTGCCAGCTGGATGGCGAGCAGAAAGGTGAGGATCAGAATACGCGCTTTTACCAGCCAGGCTAGCCAACTCCGCTCGTCGAACGTCGATTGCATGCAGGTCCCGATAAATCTGGAAAAATATCCAGCTGCGGATTTTGATTTAGCGAACCCGCCTCTGTCCGCCCACGGCTTTTTAGAAGCCAGGAGCCGTTTCAGAGAGAGAAGCGGCTCCTGGCGCGTTGTGCTAGCCTGCCAGCTTGGCGATCATGGCGAACAATGGCATGTAGAGCGATATCACAATGCCGCCGATCGCAAGTCCCAGAGTGCAGATGATCAGGGGTTCCAGCATGGCCAACATGTCCTTGGTAGCCGCGTCCACTTCTTCTTCGTAGAAGTCAGCGATCTTCTGCAACATGTTGTCCATGGCGCCGGTGGCTTCGCCGACTCCGATCATCTGGGTCACCATGTTGGGAAACACGCCGCATTCCCGGAGGGGATCGACGATCGTTCGGCCTTCTTCGATGGCTTTCCGCACCTTCATCAACGCTTCTTCGAGAACGGCGTTGCCGGAAGTCTTTGCCGTGATGGCCAAACCTTCCAAGATGGGCACGCCCGAAGTGATCAAGGTGCCCAGGGTACGTGTAAAACGTCCTACGGCAATCTTCCGCAACAGCGAACCGATGACTGGCAACTTGAGCAGCATCTTGTCGAAGTAATAGCGGCCTCGCGGGTGCTTGCGGATTTGCTTGATGCCGAAGATCAGGCCAATCACGGCCCCGATAACAACCCACCAGAAGTTCTGCACGAACCCGCTCAATCCCATGACGATGCGCGTGGGGAGCGGGAGGGTAACTCCCAGGCCAGCGAACAGATTGGCAAAGATGGGCACCACCCACTTGAGCAGTGCGCCGACGATCAGAGTCGCGATGCTCACAACGGCGATGGGATAGATCAGGGCTGACTTGACGGCGGATTTCAAGCGCACGGCTTTTTCTACATAGGTTGCCAGGCGCTGTAGAATGATGTCCAGAATACCGCCCGTTTCGCCCGCCTCAATCATGTTGGTGGTGAGGTCATCGAAGATGACGGGGTACTGACGCATGGCGTTGGCCAGAGTCGCACCGCCTTCTACGGTGGTGCGGACGCCCGTCAGCGTCTTTTGAAAAGCCTGGTTCTCCTGGTTCGCAGCCAGAATTTCAAGGCATTGCACCAGCGGCAAGCCAGCATCGATCATGACCGAGAACTGGCGAAAGAAGATCGCGATGTCCTTGGTCTTGACCGTGCTGGATCCGAATGTGGGCAGGGAAAACTCTTTGCCCTTTTGCCGGATGGCTCCGGGAACAATTCGCTCGCGTCGCAGTTGCTGTCCAAGCGCCTCTTTGTTGGGCGCATTCCGTTCTCCGGAAACCTTCTGTCCGGAGGCGTCCTTGCCGGAAAATGTGAAAACTGGCATGTGGTTAACCTCTCCTCAACTCGTGGTCGCTGATTGCTGAATTGCTTTGCGGCCCAACTGGCCGATCGTGCATGTTGGCGTCGCTCTCAATGCCTCTAACCCTTCGACGCTCCTCGCGCCATGGTTGCCCCGGAGGCTCCGCCTCGGTTTGTCAAGCTGGCGCCGCGGTTAATCATTTCCTGCAACTCGTCCGGATTGCTGGACCGCTGCAGAGCCGTCTCCAGCGAAACCTGCTTCTGCAAATAGGCCGTGGCCAAGGCTTGATTAAACGTTTGCATGCCGAACTTGTCTTGCCCGGACTGCATGGCCGAATAGAGCTGGTGAACTTTGTCCTCGCGAATCAGGTTGCGGACCGCGGGGTTGGGGATAAGGATCTCCATAATCATGACTCGGCCCTTGCCGTTCACCGTTGGCAGAAGGGTTTGGCACATGACGCCTTCCAGAACCAGCGAGAGCTGAGCACGAATCTGCGGCTGCTGGTGAGCTGGAAAGACGTCGATGATGCGGTTGATGGTGGAGGTAGCCGAATTGGTATGCAAGGTGCCGAAAGTCAAGTGGCCGGTTTCCGCAATACGGAGGGCCGATTCTATGGTTTCCAAATCGCGCATTTCACCGATGAGCACGACGTCGGGATCTTCACGGAGGGCGGCGCGCAAGGCGTCGGTGAAGCTCCTGGTATCGGCGTGCAGTTCGCGCTGGTTGACCACGCAGTTCTTGTTCATGTGCACGAACTCGATCGGATCCTCAATGGTGAGGATGTGATCGTGCCGCTCGCTGTTAATTTTGTCGATCATGGCGGCGAGGGTTGTGGATTTACCAGAGCCGGTCGGACCCGTCACCAGCACCAGGCCGCGGGGTTTGTCGCAAAGTTTGCTGACCACCGGAGGCAAGCCCAGCTGGTTGAAAGACTTGATCTCAAATGGAATCAGACGGAATACGGCAGCCGTGGCGCCCCGCTGGTTGAAGACGTTGGCACGGAAGCGAGCCAGGCCTTTCAATCCGAAAGAGAAGTCGAGTTCGAGGCTTTCTTCGAAGCGGTGCTTCTGCGAATCGGTCATGACGCTGTAGGCGAGTTGTTTGGTCTCGGCCGGCGTCATTTGCGGCAAATCGAGCGGCACGAGATGTCCGTGCACGCGGATCTGAGGAGGCGAGTTGGTGGTGATGTGAAGATCACTGCCGTTCATCTCCAGCATTCTTTTGAGCAGATCGCTTAACGACAAACCCATAATTGTTCCCTTCCTTCAGACCGCGAATCAATGAATGGTTTCGCGAGCAACTTCCTCGAGAGTGGTCATGCCCGCTGCAACTTTGATCAAGCCACTTCGGCGCAGCGTAATCATGCCGCGTTCGATCGCTTTCTTTTTCAGTTCAACCGCAGACGCACCCACCAGGACCAGTTCCCTGATCTCGTCATCCACTTCCATCACTTCATACAATCCGCAACGGCCTTTGTAGCCGGTGTTATTGCAGATGCCACAGCCCTTGCCCTTCTGAATCTTGATGGTCTTGGCCTCTTCTGGCGAAAATCCTTCTTCGATGAGGGTTTGAACCGGGACTTCGACCACTTCCGCGCATTCCTTGCAAATTCGCCGAACCAGGCGCTGGGCGCAAATCAAGTGGACTGATGTCGCCACCAGGAAAGGTTCGATTCCCATGTTCATCAATCGGGTAATGGTTTCCGGCGCACCATTGGTATGCAGAGTGGAGAGCACAAGGTGTCCGGTGAGCGCGGCTTTAATGGCTATTTCTGCGGTTTCGAAGTCGCGGATTTCGCCGACCAGAATGATGTTGGGATCTTGACGTAAGAAAGAACGCAGAGCGGCGGCAAAGTTCAACCCTATCTGCTCTTTCATCTGCACCTGGTTGACGCCGGCCAACTGAAATTCGACGGGGTCTTCGGCCGTCATGATGTTGGTGTCGGGCTGGTTGAGGCGAGAGATGGACGAATAGAGAGTGTTGGTTTTTCCTGAACCCGTGGGACCGGTCACCAGCACCATGCCATAAGGTTTGAGAATGGCCTTCTCGAACTTGACCAGAGACTCGGGCTCGAAGCCCAGCTTGGTCATGTCGAGTCGCAGATTTTCCTTGTCGAGCAAGCGTAGAACGATTTTCTCGCCCCACAGTGTGGGCAGGGTGCTGACGCGGAAGTCGAGCTGCTTCTTGCGGCCGCCAATATTCATCTTCAGCATGATGCGGCCGTCTTGCGGCAGGCGCTTCTCGCTGATATCCAGCTTTGCCATGATCTTCAGCCGGGAGGTGATGGCGTCCTTCAGCTTCATGGGCGGTGACATAATGGACTGCAGCACACCATCAATGCGGAAACGGACGCGAAACTCTTTTTCGTAAGGCTCGATGTGAATGTCGCTGGCGCCCCGCTTCACGGCATCGCCGAGCACGATGTTGACCAGCTTGACCACGGGAGCTTCGTCAGCAGCTCTTTCAAGCTGTGACAGCTCCATCTGCTGTTCTTCGGCCTGCAGTTCGACGTCGCTTTCATTCATCTCCGACATCGACTGCATTACGGTTTCGAGATCTTCTTCCTTCTCTTTGGGGCCGCCGTAGGATTTTTCGATGCCCGCCAGAATGGAACTTTCCGAAGCAACCACTGGCTCGATGTTGAAGCCAGTCATGAACTTGATATCGTCCATCGCAAAGACATTGGTCGGATCGACCATGGCGATGGTGAGAGACGCGCCCACGCGGCTCAAAGGAAGGATCTGATATCGCTTGGCGGTTTCGAAGGGAATCAACTTGACGACGGCGGGATCGATTTCAAAATACGAGAGGTTGATGGCGGGAACGCCATACTGCCGCGAGAGAAAATTGGTGACGTCCTCGTCTGTGAGGAAGCCGAGCTTCACTAAAGCGGAGCCCAGGCGGCAGTTTTGCTCCTTCTGGGCTTTAGTCGCTTGTTCCAACTGCTCTGGGGTAATGATCTTCTCTTTGACGAGAAGGCCACCCAGCCGTTGAGACATACGTCGATCTCCTATCCACCGAGTGGAACGATGCCTGGCGATGTGACCGGCATTTGCACAAAGCGCCGCTTTCACCAATGGAAGGAGAGCAGCGTCTTCGTGTTGACACAAATTGTCAACGCAAGTCGATTACCGTACCAGTTACCGTGGTACTTGGACTTGTCGCTGATTTCACCGAGGCGTGAACGAAATCCTGAAATCCGCGCCAGATGAACCTTTTTCTATACAAAACGCGGAAACTGCCGCCGCAGTACATGCACTTCGGTAAGGACGAGAAGCCCCTTCGGAAGTAGCCCTGTCCTCAGTGAGACTCCGGGGTACACTCAGGCCTGGGGAGATGTAATCTTGCTCGACAACCTAAGAAAGAACCAAATCCGTATCTACTACCGCACTTTATTTCAGGCTTGGGGACCGCAGAACTGGTGGCCGGCGCGGGCGCGCTTCGAAGTAATCGTGGGCGCTTGTCTGACCCAGAACACGGCTTGGACGAATGTGGAAAAAGCTCTGGCGAATCTTCGATCGACCAAATTGCTCAGTGTAAAAGGTCTTCGGCGAGTGCCTTTGGGAGAACTGGAGAAGCTGATTCGGCCGTCGGGGTACTTTCGTCAGAAGGCTGAGCGGCTGAAAACCTTCATCGAGTTTCTGGATCGTAAGTATGAAGGTTCATTGCGGCGATTGTTTTCACGGCCTACGGCCGAGCTTCGGGAAGAGCTTCTGCAGTTGAATGGGGTGGGCCAGGAGACAGCCGACTCCATTCTGCTCTACGCCGGCAATCATCCAGTATTTGTGGTGGACGCCTACACGCGACGAATTCTGGCGAGGCATGCGATTCTGCCTGAAGAAGCCGGCTATGAAGATGTCCGGGAACTGTTCGAGCAGGCTCTAACCCCTCTGGCAGAGCCAAGTGCCGGATCTCACGAATCCTCAACTCAGAATCTGCTGGCCGGCCTTTCCCGAGCCGCGCATCTCCCCTCGCCGATGAGCACGTCGAAGCGCACTGCTCTGACGCAGGTTTACAACGAAATGCACGGCCTGATTGTGGGCGTGGGGAAGAACTACTGCAGAAAATCACAGCCGCTTTGTGACGGATGTCCTTTACAACCCTTCCTACCTCGTCTGAAGTGAATAGCAGCTCAAACGACATCGGCCGAGATTCATGAGAACTTATCGGATTGTGCTGACCGTCTTGATGGTCGGAAGTTTTACGCTATTGGTGCAGGCCCAAACGCTGCGCCAGGTTGCAGATCGAGATGGATTGCTAGTAGGGACGGCGGTTCGGACCACCCAGCTTTCGGAGCATCAAGCGGAGATCTATCGCGGCATCGTCCGAGCATGCCTGGACAATGCCGGCTGCACGGCGATCCAGACTTGGGGATTCACGGACAAGTATTCATGGATTGGTTCTCACTCGCGTGGCGCTCGCGGCGAGGCGCTGCCTTTCGACCGAGCGTGTCAGCCAAAGGCCGCCTACCATGCCATGTTGGAGGAGATGTTGGGGGGCGTCCTCGCGGGCATTGATCTGCGCAGCCGGTCGACCGCGATTGCGTTCTTGTAGCCCGGAAACGCCTTCGGCATTCCTCCGGCGTTCCTCCCAGCATTCACCAGCATCTATAATGAATTTCGGTATCCAGACATGCGGAACGTGAATGACCTGCGTGGGCTGGACTGCTGACGCGTGGCTCAAAACGTTCCAACCCGACCTCCGAAAAATTCCAACCGGAAGCGGCTGATCGTCCTGCTTGCGATCGCTGTGTTTCTTTTGTTCGCCGTGTTGGTCTCGCAAACGGCGTTTAATCAAACCATACTGCGTCCCGATACCAACCAGCAGGTCGTGGTTTTTTATGCCCTTTCGCTGCTGATTTCTCTGCTGTTTGTTGCGCTCACGTTCGTGCTGGCGCGCAATCTTCTTAAGCTGTTTGCCGAGCGGCGTCTGGGAGTGCTGGGGTCGAAGTTCCGCACCCGAATGGTGGTGGGAGCACTCCTGCTTTCGTTCGTGCCAGTCATGGTGATGTACTGGTTCGCCTATGGGCTCATGAACCGTTCGATCGATAAGTGGTTTTCCACTCCGGTGGAAGAGGTTCGCGCGGATACGGACGCCATGGCTTCGCTGCTGGCGGGGTTTGCAGCACAGAACGCGCGCTCAGAAGCCATTACCATTGCGGCTGAGCCGGAGACGCAGAGCGCTTTCGAAGGTCGGGGATTCGCCGCGACCGTGGAGGAATTTCGGATTCACGAACCCACTCTGCAGGGCGGATTTACTCTCGCTATACGAAATGGAGTAGAGGAGGCGAGCCTCGGAACTCCCGCGCCATGGCCGGTTTTGAAGGAGAAACTGCCGCTGGCACAGGCGGCGGCAGGTCAACCTGCACGCTTCGTTTGGGCACAAACCGAATACACCCTGGGCAGCGCACCCGTTGGCGAGGACGGGTTGATTCTGGTGGCGATCCCACTCCCGGCGGAGTTCTCCAGGACGGTCAAGCAGATTGAAGCCAGCCAACTGCGTTACCTTCAGCTTAGCCGCGAGCGCAAGCACGTGCGCCAGACGTACATGGGCCTGCTCCTGTTGCTAACCATGATGGTGCTGTTCGTGACCACCTGGCTGGCGCTGTTTCTCTCGAAACTGGTGACTCGTCCGCTGGCTGCGTTGGCGGAGGCGACGCAGGAAATTTCCCGTGGACGTCTTGATTACCGGATTGACGTAAGCGCTGCTGACGAAATTGGAGACCTGGTCCGCTCATTCAACCGGATGGCCGAGGAGTTAGAAATTAGCCGGCGGCAGATTGAGGCGTCCAGTCGCGATGTGAGCGCTGCCAACGCCGAACTCGACCAGCGCCGCCGGCAAATGGAGACCATCCTCGAGAGCATCCCGACTGGAGTTCTATCCCTCGATGCCGGCCGCACGGTCACGCACGCGAACCAAGCTTTGCAGCGCATCTTCCATCCCGAGGGATACGCGGACGCAAAGCGCAGGCTGCGCGGGGCGCGCCTGGCGGACGTATTTCCACCGGAAGTATTGCAGGATCTGGAGCCGCTGCTTCGCCGCGCTGACCGTATGGGGATGACAACCAGCCAAATGGAGATGCCACTGCAGCGCGCGTCGCTGAATGTAGCAGTGACCGTGGCAACGCTGCGCCGCCAGCAGGAGCAGTCGGGATACGTGATCGTATTCGAAGATCTCTCTGATCTTCTGAAAGCACAGAAACAGGCGGCATGGCGGGAAGTGGCGCGCCGGGTGGCGCACGAGATCAAGAATCCACTCACGCCGATCGCACTTTCGGCAGAGCGGATTCAGCGCCATCTGGAGCGGGCAACGACTCCCGACCAAGCGTCGTTGGAGATCGTCCGATCATGCGCTCAAACGATTGCAGGCGCGGTTGAAACAGTTCGCCGATTGGTGGACGAGTTCTCCTCTTTGGCTCGCTTTCCCGCGTCCAATCCTCATCCGGCGGATATCAACGAGGTGATCGAGAATGCCCTTTCTATGTTCAATGGAAGATTGGACGGCATCGATGTGCACAAGTCGCTTGCTTCCGATCTGCCGAAGGTGATGGCGGACGCGGAAGCGATCAAGCGGGCGCTTGCCAACCTGGTAGACAATGCTGCCGAAGCTATGCAAGATTCATTGGTGCGCGAGATTCAGATTTCGACATCGCTGGTGGCAAGCCGCGATGCAGTCGAGATCATTGTCGCCGATACTGGCCACGGGGTAACTCGCGAGTTGAAGGAAAAGCTGTTTCTTCCTTATTTCTCCACCCGGAAAAGAGGGACCGGACTTGGCTTGGCAATCGTAAGCCGGGTCATCGAAGAGCACCATGGATCCATTCGCGTGGAGGAGAACCAGCCAGTAGGGGCGCGCTTCATCTTGGAGTTGCCAGTTGTTCCCGAAGCAGCGCTCGCCTCACCCCCAGCTCAGCATGCGTAAAATTCTCGTGGTTGATGACGAAACCGGCATTCGCGAATCGCTGCAGGGAGTACTGGCAGACGAAGGCTATGAAACCGCTTGCGTGGCGAGTGGTGAAGAATGCCTGAAGCAATTGCGGCGCGAGCACAACTACGAAGTGGTGTTGCTCGATATCTGGCTGCCCGGCATTGATGGCCTGGAGACGCTGGAAAGAATTCGCGAACTCGATAACGCGCCTGAAGTCATCATGATTTCGGGACATGGCACCATCGAAACGGCTGTGCGCGCCACCAAACTGGGCGCCTATGACTTCCTGGAAAAGCCTCTTTCCATCGACAAGACATTGATTCTGGTCAAGAATGCGATCGAATCGAAAAAACTGCGGCACGAAAACGTTGACCTGAAGAAACAGCTGCACGCCAAGAGCTTGATTGCGGGTGACAGCATTCCGATGAAAGCGTTGCGCCAGCAGATCGGTCTGATGGCGCCCACCAACGGCCGCGTTTTGATCTACGGCGAATCCGGGACGGGGAAAGAACTGGTCGCGCACGCGATCCATGCGCAGAGCCTGCGCAAGGACGAGACTTTCGTTGAGGTTAATTGTGCGGCAATTCCCGAAGACTTGATCGAGAGCGAACTCTTCGGTCATTACAAAGGATCGTTCCCCGGAGCCACCGTTGACAAGGAGGGAAAGTTTCAGAAGGCGAACGGGGGAACGCTGTTTCTCGATGAAGTTGGGGATATGAGCTTGAAGACGCAGTCCAAGGTGCTGCGCACGCTCGATGAGCAGCGGGTTACACCACTGGGCAGCGACGAAACCATCACCGTAGATGCACGCATCATCGCTTCGACGAACAAAGATCTGGAAGAGGAAATCTCCATTGGAAATTTTCGCGAAGATTTATTTTACCGGCTGAATGTGATTCCGTTTTTTGTGCCTCCGCTGCGTGATAGGAAGGAAGATATTCCGTTGCTGGCGCGCCACTTTTTGAAAGACCTGGCCGCAACTTACGGGCGGCGTCCGCGCGAGATTACGGACGACGCCGTCGAAGGGTTGATGCGTTATTCATGGCCGGGAAATGTTCGCGAGCTGCGCAACGTGATTGAGCGGATCGTGATCATGAATCCGATGATTACACGCTTGGACCGCAAACACCTACCGCCGCTGGTTTATCGCGATGGTCATCGACGCGCGGCGCGAAGCGAGTTCTCCACATTGCATCAGGCGCGGGACGCCTACGAGCGGGATTTTATTTTGAAGAAACTCGACGAGAACCACGGCAACGTAACGCGCGCGGCTGAAGTGCTGGGATTGGAGCGGAGCCACTTGTACCGCAAGATGAAAACCTTGGGGATCGTGGTGAACGAGTAGTTGTTGCGGATCGCAGCTACCGCTTCACCATGCGGATTTCAGTGCCGTTCTTTCTGAACTCGACTTTGTCCATGAGCTGGTTGATGAGAAAAATCCCGCGGCCGTGGTTCGAATAGACATTCTCTCCAACAGTGCAGCCAGGAACTGCCTCGGGAGTAAATCCTGTACCCGGGTCACGGACCACGATCAGAATGCCGCGTTCCTGGTCGCTACTCACCAGGCATTCCACTACTTTCGTGGGATCTTCTTTTGCGCCATGAATCACGGCGTTGGCTAGCGCCTCTTGCAGAGCCAACTCGATCGCGTCTTCCTTGCCGTCCACGCCATTCATTTGGCGGACCACGGCCATCACTTCCTGTACCACGGGATCCACGGCATTGCGGTCGGCGGAAAGGGTTACGCGCAAAATCAAAGTTAATTGATTGGGGTCGAAATCCTTCTCGGGAAGAGGTTGTTCGGGAGAATCCGGCGATGACATTATTTTTTTCGGCCCGTTAGGTTCGTTCGCTATTTCAAGTCCCGCTCTTGACTCGCTTTGGCTACAGATTGAATCCCTTCCATGCAAATTCCGATCAGCAGGATATCACGCATATGTCTTCTTGGATGCTTTCGGCAGCTCGACGCTTCCGCCGGTCAGATGTTCCAGCTGCCTTCTCCAGTCGAGTTCTTCCACGAAGCCGCGCGATTCGCGCCAGTTGGGTTGCACCTTGACGTAAAGCTCGAGAAAAACTTTGGTGCCCAGCATGCGCTCAATCTGCAGTCGCGCCGAAGTGCCGATTCGTTTCAACATCTGGCCCTTCCTGCCGATCAGGATGCCCTTCTGGCCTTCACGTTCGCAGTAGATGGTTGCGGAAATGCGTGTCAACTTCGCGCCTTCTTCGAAATTATCAACAATTACGGTAGTGGCGTAGGGAAGTTCCTCCTCGGTCTCGAGTAGCACCCGCTCACGAACAATCTCGCCGGCCATGAATCGCGCCGGCTGATCGGTGACCTGATCTTCCGGAAATAAAGGCGGGCCGACGGGCAAAGCCGCGGTCACTTGCTTCAACAGTATCTCGAGGCCATCACGCTTTAATGCGGAAATTGGAATGATGTCGTGGAATTGGTGCAGCTTTTTATATTCCTCAATCAACGGCAGCAGCTTGGTTTTTCCTCCCCGCAACAGGTCAACTTTGTTAAGAACGAGGCTGACTTTCGTTGACGAATGCTTCAACATTTGTATGGCGAATTCGTCGCGCTGATCGAGTTTGCGGGTTGCATCCATGATCAGGAGGACGAGATCACAACCCTCAAGGGCTTCCCGCACCTCGACCATCATCTTGCGTCCCAAGGAACTGTCGGGCTTATGCACGCCGGGAGTATCGATTAGAACAATTTGCGCGCCGCTCTGGCCTTTGCTTTTGGGCAAGTTGACGATGCCTTGAATTCGGTTGCGCGTGGTTTGCGGCTTAGGGGAGATGATAGCGAGTTTCTCGCCGACGAGCGCATTGAGCAGCGTAGATTTGCCGGCGTTGGGGCGGCCGAGAATGCAAACGAAACCGGAGCGGAAGGGCATAATAATAAGCTACTAGCTGTTGGCTGCTAGCAGGGCAAGTTCATGATCACTTCCAGTATCCCATGAATTAGTGGTTAAGCCGGATTCTCTGAGGAAGGGGTGATTGGCTAGAAGCCAGTAGCTAGCGGCTAGAAGCTGCCGTCATATCAGTTTCAGCTGCCGAGGCTGAACCGTGGTGATTCGGACGCGTTCTACCTTGCGATCCGTTGATTCCAGAACTTCGAAGCGCAGACCGTCGTCATCTACGGTCTCACCTTTCTGCGGGATGTGGCCCGCTAGCTCGCTGACCAGACCTGCGACCGTTGCCGATTCCCTTCCTTCCGGTTTCGTGCCAAAAAGTTCGGCGAGGCGATCGACGTCCATGCCACCGGAAACGATATAAGAATCAAGATTCTCTCGGACGATTTCTGGCTTTTCGTGCTCGTCACGGATTTCGCCAACGATTTCTTCCACGAGGTCTTCGATGGTGACCAGGCCCGCCACGCCACCATATTCATCGACCACAATAGCCATACGAATATTGTTTTTCTGCATTTCGCGGAGTAGGTCGCTGCCGAGTTTGCTTTCGGGCACGAAATAAACATCGCGCCGCATCAGCGTTTCCAGAGTTTTAGAAGCCTCACTATCCGGAACTTGCAGCACATCCTGGGCATAGACGATACCTTTGATGTTGTGGATGCTTCGGTCGTATACGGGAACTCGGGAATAGTGCTTGGTGCGCAGCATTTCGATGAATCGTTCGACCGTGGTTTCCATTGGCACGGCAAACATCTCCGGCCGTGGCTTCATGGCTTCGCGCACCGTCTTGCCGCTGAACTCGACTACCGACTGGATCAGGTCGCGGTCGCCTTCCTGAATAATGCCTTCTTCCTGGCCGGCTTCGATCAATGCATCCACGGCCTCGGCCGCGCTCTCCGGCTCCTCGCGAGTATTTTCGCGGGTGAGAGACACCACAGATTGCAAGAAACCCAGGACGATCGTCACCGGCAGCACAAGGTAGATAAGGATTCGCAGGAGCCATATCCATCGGATGAGCCAAGCACCGTTGGTGCGCGAGAAAAACAGGAACGGTAAAAACTGGTTGAACACGATAATGATTAAAACCAGGCTGATCGCGGCCTGCAGGATTTCGTACAAGCTCCAGCGGGGATCTCCAAAGAGCGCGAAGCCCACCAGCAAGGAAATGGTCGCGGTAGTCAACTGCTTGAGTACAGCCATGGAGAGCGACGCCCGCGAGCGGCTAACGCCGAGAGAGGGTTCTACCTTCTGCTCGAAGACGTCAATGTTGTCCTGAAATTCGCGCGAAAGAAATTTCCCGATTTCCTGGTAGACACGGTCGACGTAGGAGGCCAGCGCCGACAGCCCCAGCAGCGGGATAAGCGCAAGTGCAACTGCCCAATTCATAAGGTTCTACGCCGTGCGCGGGACGCGTGCGTACGAAGCGACTTGCGCTCCAATTGCTGACTTGGACGAGTTTCCGTCCTCTCGATCAGCCCCACGTCCAAGTTCAGACGCTGTCGTAATCGTGTCTCTTTCTGGGCCATTTTGCCATTATCCTGCTCGTGATCGAATCCGGCCAAATGGAGAATACCGTGCAGTACTAGAATTTTTATTTCTTCTGCCACCGAGTGGCCTATGCGGCCGGCATTCTCTCGCGCGATGTCCGCGGAAACCGCAAGCTCGCCGGCAATCTGTTTTGTTTGACGCAGTCCCAGCTGCGGGGATGGAAACGACAATACGTCCGTGGCTTTGTCTTGCCCGCGGAAATGCCGGTTGAGAGAGCGCAATTCCTGGCTGTTTGTCACCAGCACATTCACGGTGTCACGTAAGTGGACGGCTCGCCTCGCACGCAGGACAAAACGTTCGAGGGTTAACGGGCTCAGCCCCGTGATTTTTTTTCGAAGGATAACCAACTTTCCCTGCACAGATCCTATTCTCCCGCGGCTTCACGGGGTCTGGTATTCAGATCCTTGGCCTCCTAAATCTTGGTCTCGGTACTTCTTGATGCTGCGCCCGTGACTTCGGCGCTTTTTCCGCCGGACAACAGCAGCATCTGCTGCTCAGCGACATGCGTTCTGTGCTCGTCATATGCCCGGATGATGCGCTGCACCAGGTGATGCCGCACGACATCGGATTCGTCGAAGTGAACGAAGGTCAGGCCTTCCACTTTATTCAATATGTCGATCGCTTCGAGCAGCCCGCTGCGGCGGGCGTTGGGCAAGTCGATCTGTGTGACGTCTCCGGTGATCACGGCTTTGGAATTAAATCCGAGACGCGTGACGAACATCTTCATCTGCTCGGAGGTGGTGTTTTGCGCCTCATCGAGAATCACAAAGGAATCGTTCAGCGTGCGCCCGCGCATGAATGCGATCGGCGCGATCTCGATGACATTTTTCTCCAGATAACGGTCCACTTTCTCCGGCTCGAGCATGTCATAGAGCGCGTCATAGAGAGGGCGGAGATAGGGATCGATCTTGTCCTGCAGCGTGCCTGGCAGGAAGCCCAGCCGCTCGCCTGCTTCTACCGCCGGCCGCGCCAGAATGATGCGGTTCACCCGCTTGGCGAGCAGCGCAGAGATCGCCATCGCTACGGCCAGATAAGTCTTGCCTGTGCCGGCGGGACCGATTCCGAAGACCATGTCGTGTTTTTCGATGGCCTCGACATAGCGGCGCTGATTGACGCTCTTGGGTTGCACCATGCCGCGCCCGAGGGAACGCTGGCGACCAGCATCGGCCAGTCCGCGCAGGGTTGCGGTGGGATCCGCGACTAAGACGCGCAGCATACTGTTGAGGTCACCGTTGTTGAAGGCGTATCCCGAGCGCTGGAGGGTCTCGTAGTCGGCAAACACTTGCTCGGCCCGGGCTACGTCTCGTGCCGCGCCTTCCAGTTCAATGGCGTTTGATCGCAGGTCGATGGTAACGTTCAGCCCATCTTCCAGCACACGCACATTCTCGTCGCGGGTGCCGAAGAGCGTTTCGATGTTGGGAGTTAGCCCGATACTTTTCTTCATTCAATCTCTTTTTTGAACCATGTGAGGGCAGGATGGACCACGAGGGGGTTAGCCGCTGGGATTGCCGCGCGCGTTGGAATGCTCACACCATCTGCAGACAAAACAGGATTATGCTCAGAGACGGGACTAGCCGGGATGCTCATGCCCAGGGGGCAAGTCACTACCATGTGGTTAAAGCGTACCCCCGGCCGGGATGGGAGTCAATGGCAGCGCAACCGTTTGACCAGCCGAGACTTAGTCTCGTAGAATAAGGCTTCGGCTCTCACCGAATAATCTCGCTGTACACACAAAGGGTACGAACCAAACATGGCTAATCATTTTTCGGCGCTGAAGCGCGCCCGTCAAACCACAAAACGCACTGCCACTAATCGGGCCAAAGCGTCGCGCCTACGCACGGCTCTGCGCACCTTGCGCGAGACCATTGAGAAAGGCGATAAGCAGGCTGCTGAGCTGACTTACCGCCAAACTGTCTCCGCCCTCGACAAGGCGATCCAGAAAGGCACGCTGCACGGGAATACCGCCGCGCGATACAAGTCGCGCCTCGGCGCTCGCGTTAATGCAATGAAGTAGCTCTTGGCTTTTAGCTCCTAGCTGGGAATGGCAGGACCGAAAGGGTCTGCCGTTTCTGCTTCAAGCAATCATGATTCCGAAGTGCTCCTGTAGAGCATCGTTCCGTTCTTTCTCGGAGGCGAGCATAGTTTCGGTCCGTCGTCTGTTCCCGGTGATGATCAGTTTCATGTCAGACAGTGTGATGCGGCCGTCGCGCGTAGCCCGAGTGCAGATCTGCTTCGTCGTGAAACGCGACTCGGGAGAGGTCTGATGGTAATGGCACATTGCGGCGAACTCATGCCGACGGCGAGCCTGCAGCGTGAATGAGTACTGCCTCCTCCAGTCGCCATCGAACTCCACCCTTTCAAGTTGCACCCGATCGCCGCTTTGCTCGATTCGGAAAGTGCCAACCTGGATCGGACTGGTCAACCTTCGTCTGCAGCCTCAGTGGTTCCAGAAACGATTCCCCGAAGCCAACATCCACAAGCCATGGTTCGTCCAAATCGACTCGCAGGCATAAGTGGTCAAACTCCGGTCCTTCCCCTTCATTTCGTGCGACCCGTGCCGAAAGCAACGAGACATGGAATCGCCGAGAGCGCAGCAGTGCGGCAAACGCACCGTTCAACTCGTAACAGAAACCGCCGCGGCGCCGCTCTACGATCTTGCGAGTGAGGGCTTCTTCGTCGAGCGCAATCTTTCGGCCGAGGGCGATGTCGAGATTCTCGAAAGGAACAGTCAACAGATGTGCGCGATGAATCGCGCGCAGCGTGTTGAGGTTTGCCGTGGTCGAATCTCGATAGTTTATGCGCCCGAGATAGGCATTCACATCAGTCATACCGTAAAGACCAGATGTTACCAATGAGGAAGCAGAAATCCAGTGTGCTGGCAGTGCGCCCGAAAGCCTGCCCCGAATTGCGCCGCCAGCATGGCTTCTTCTCTTCTCGCCTTGATCCAATAGCCCAGGATAATCAGGCAGACTCCCGCCACGCATCGCCATTGATCGATAGTTAGAGCTGAACCGATCGCGGCGAAATCAATCCCAGAATAAATGGGATGGCGAAGACGCGCGTAAGGTCCGGTGCGGATCAGCTTGTGATCTTCTTTGATCGTGATGCGTGCGCTCCAATACTGTCCCAGATGCCAACGCGCCCATAGTGCCAGAGCAATTCCGGCCCAGGTGAGCGTGACGCCGGTCACGGCCAGAGCGTGCGAGCGAGGGATGACTCGGTGACCGAGCATGCCGATCTCGGCCTCGTCCATGAAGAGCAGAGCGAAGCCGGCAACTTCAAGAAGAAGAATTCCGTAGCGCGAGGCAAACGATTCCTTGCGCTGCGTCCGGCGCGTCTTGAGCGCGCTCAGAGCCCAATATACAACGAAGACGATCCACGGGCTTTCGATGAGATGGCGCCAAAGTCACTCGTTATCCTCAGATAGGTGGAGGCTCGAATATTTATTGCTTCACACCGGCAATTGGTCTTGCATCCAGCCCGGCGATTCCAGCTCGGGCTCGGTGGTCAAATCCATTACCAGCCGTTCGAGCACCATGCGTTTGCTCACGGGATTGGAGCGCAGAGCCAGATCGGCCTTGGCTACGCGACGAATCGCGCGTGTCAGATCGCGGCGGGATTTGTAGCGGCGGGCTTGCTTGATGATGTCATCGGCAGCGAATGGAGGCACGCGGAAGCCCTGCCACAGGGCTGCCCAGAGCATACGCTGCTCCCGCACGTTGCGTTCCAGAATCACCAACATCTGGCGGAAGGTTTTGGCCAGCATGTAGATGTGGCCGATAGCGGCTTCTTCGCCTTCGCCTGAAGACAGTATCGCGTCCAGCACTTCCAGGGCGCGTACGCGGTCTTTGGAAGAAATGGCATCGGTTAACTCATAGAGCGAACGCTGCTTGGCGGCGAGCACCATGGTTTCGACGTCTTCGAGGCTGATGCGGTTGCGGGGGCCGACGTAGAGCATGAGCTTCTCCAGTTCATTGGAGATCATCATCATGTCGCCAGCGAGGGCGTCGACCAATTCGCGGGCGCCGTCGGCGTCGATTTTCACGGCGCGAGAGGTGCAATACTCAGAGATCCACCGAACCGCTTCGCCTTCTTCCACGCGGGCCAGTTCAACGATGCCGCAGTACGGGCCCATGGTCTCGCGGATTCGCTGGTAGCGCTCTTTGTCCTGCATTTCCATGCGGCGAACATCGGCGGGAATGCTGATGTGGTCGGCGACGAAGACCAGGAGCGCGTCGGGATTCGGGTTCTTGCAATAGACTTCAATGGCGGCGAGCTTTTCCTCGCTCGAGCCGCGACCGAAAAGAGTCTTTACCCCGCGCACGAAAAACACCTGGAACGGCGCCATCAGGGACGGCGTGCGGGCACGGTCAAGCACTTCGGCGAGATCGTTCTCGGCTAGATCGAATTCGAACAGGCTGAAGTCTCGCAGATCAGCGGGAACCAGATGCTCGATGATCGCGTCGCGGAAGCGCTTCCGGAAGAAGGCTTCGTCGCCGACAAAAACGTAGGCCGGACGCAACTTGTGCGACTCAAGCTCGTTGACGAACCGCTCGGCCTGGGCGAAAGCCCGCATTAGAACTCCTCCGCAAGGGACACAAACTTCGCTTCAAACTCTAGCATCTAGAAGCCCTCCAGGATGTTAGAGACCAGGGTTCGTGCGAAGTCCTGGGAGAGCCGGCGAAAGGCGGGCGAGTCTTCCTCGAAGAAGCTGGCCAGATCCTGGGAAACTTCATATTGCTCGCGAAATAAATAGGAAGGATTCTGATAGAGCACCTTGCCCTGCCGGTCTGTGAGCAAAACTCTCATGCTCACCACCACCAACACGCTGGCGGCCTGGCCGGTTGCGGAATTGTAAGTGAGCGGAGTCGAGGAGGTGGAGAGCACAGTGCCGCGCAGGGTTGCGTCGGCAGTTTCGCTGGAGTCGTTCAGGATGTGATAGTGAGTGCGAGTCGTAAATTCGCGCACCACAGAAGCAGTCAGCATCTGCTCAATGCGATAGGTGGTGGTCACGTTAACGAAGGCGGGGATGGCAATCGTCTTAACATTTTCCGGAAGCTGAGTGGTGTGGCCGGCTGTGTGGTATCCGCAGCTGGTAGCTCCAGCGAGCAACACCAGCAGTGCGGCGCGCCGCCACCTCATTGGATTTTTCCCACCGGACGCGTAGCAATCATGCTCTCGGCGCATTCCACGGCGGTAATGGCCGCGACCCGAAGGTTATCCGCAGCCGCCCATAGCCAGATTCCATTGGGCCGCGAAGCATCCGGCTTCAGCGAAACCAGGATGTTCGCTTGACCGGCCGTGTTTACGTTGCTCGGCTGCGAATCCTCTTCGGCTCCGGCGACTGTTACATGGTCGCCGGAAAGAGCTTGCGAGATTTTCTCCTGATCAACGGCTTGCGCCATCTCCAAGAAGATGGCCAGTCCATTGCCGTGAAAAACTGGAGGCTGAACGGCCAACAGCGCGGGCTGAGGCGCGGACATTCCGGCAAGCTTCTGATAATGGCATCGCACGCGAGCTTCCAGGGAATCCAGCGACAGCTTGGAGTTCGGGCCGTAGCGCGCAACCATGTTGAACGCCACCTGCGTATCGAACAGGTCTTGGGGCAGAGTCTGAAACGACAACAGATTGACGGTTTGCTGGTGCAATTCGTCCATGCCTTTTTGTCCCTGCGCGGAGGCTGGCTCGAAGATCGTGGCCACCGCGCTACGAATCGCACCGGCCTTGCTCGCGCGCAGCAGCAGCAGCGCGAGAGCAACAGCCGCGGGATGGGCTACAACGCACGGAGCGGGCTGCAGGTCCGGCTGCCATGTCTGTCCGCGCTCGCGCTCCACCCAGAGAGACCGGACCGTGGCGCCCGGTTCTTCTTCCAATGCGCCGGAAAGATCAACAATGGCGCTGCCGGCATCGCGGGCGCGCTTCCAGTTCTGGCGAGTGCATTCCGCATCGGCGGCAAAGAAGGTGAAATCCATTTTGGTGAACTGCTCCGCGCGCACACTCTGGATGAAGTTGATTTCGTCGCCCGTGGCTTCCAGCTGTCCGATGGACTCGTCGTCATCAAGAAGGCGTACATCCAGCGCAGGAAAGTTGCGTTGGCTGAGCATCTCGGTAACTTCCTTGCCCTTGAGCGTGGCCGCACCTACGATGGCCGCCCGATAAAGCTGCCCGCGGGCAGAAGAGGAAGCGGACGGTGCTGCGATTTTGAACGGACTACTCATGAAGTCTGCGAAGCCTCCTTGTAAGTGGGCGGCGGAGGCTGGCTCCGGCGGCGGAAGATCCACTGCAAGCGCCAGAACACACCGGAGAATGTATAGAGCAGCGCCACTCCGAACAGCACCGGCTTGGAAAAAAACCATACGCCGGCGAACAGGCCGCCAAATAAGATGATCAGACGGAAAGGCCGACGGGAAGAAAAATCAATGTCTTTGAAGCTATAGAATCGCCAAGTACTCACCATGAGATAGCCGACGGCGGCAACCATCGCCAGCCAGGTGATCGCGGTGTACCAGGAATCGAGCGGAGCCCCGCCCTGAAAATGAACGACCGCAGCAATGACGCCCGCGCCCGCTGGAATGGGCATTCCCACGAAATACTTCTTCCCCGGCCGTCCGGGATTGGAAGGCTGCGGGTTTGTCGTGATATTGAACCTCGCCAATCGGCTGGCTCCGGCCATTAGGAACAAGAAGCTGGCAATCGCGCCCAACTGCGTGAGCTTGATGTTCCAATCCGTCAGCGCGATCGGAGGCATCAAGTGGAATCCCCAGGTCCAGGCCAGCATTGCCGGTGCCACGCCAAAGGTGATCACATCCGCCAGCGAATCGAATTCTTTGCCGAAATCGCTGCTGGTTCCGGTCATGCGGGCGACTCGTCCATCCAGTCCATCGAATAAGACGGCAAAGCCGATCGCCTTGGCAGCGTTGTCCAGGTGCCAGAAGTTCGAGGCGCTGGCGTGGACAACCTCAAGAATGGCATAGAAGCCGGCCGCCATGTTCCCAGTAGTGAATAGGGAGGGGAGAATATACATCCCTTTGCTCATGCGGCGGCGCGGCCGGCGCTTGTCCATGGGTTGATCCGGGCGTTGCCCAAGTTCCATTATCGCGCCCCTTCTCTGGCCGACTGTCGCGCAGCAGCTGCCAGTTCTCCGCTCGGCTGCGAATAGGCCAAAACGCTTGACCCGCCACGAACACGGTCTCCGACCTTCACTTTTACGCTGGCAGCAGAGTTAAGGATTACGTCGGTGCGGGAGCCAAACTTGATTAATCCAACACGCTGGCCACGCTCCAGACGATCGCCCACTTTCGGATCGAAGACGATGCGCCGCGCCAGGAGTCCCGCAATCTGTTTGAAGACGACCGTTTGACCATCGCCTTCCACGCGGGCGATGTTCTGCTCGTTCTCTGCGGCTGAAGTTGGGTTCATTGCATTCAGGAATTTTCCGCGCTGGTACCGTATCTCGCGGACGAAGCCGGCGATCGGCGACCGATTCACGTGCACATCAAAAACACTCAGAAAAATGCTGATGCGGAGGCGCTTTTCGCCGCCAGCTGTTACCCAGGAGACATCTGTTACTTTACCGTCCGCGGGGGAAACCACTGCATCCGCGGCATCGGGAATTGATCGCTCAGGATCACGAAAGAACCACAGGAAAAATAGCGCAAGCAACACGGGGACGAGGGCCCAGAGCGGCCGCGCGATCCAGCCGACCAGCACTCCTGCAACAATCAAACCTAGCGCGTAATAGTAGCCGTCACGAACCATGGAGAGTAGAGTTAATTATAGAGCAGGGGCGGACGATGATGGCTTGGGCTTAGCCTAAGTCCAAATAAAGAAAGGCGCTGATGAGCGCCCATAAGCAGAAACAAAATTCCCTCGCGGCTACGGCCGCGCCTTCAATGGTCAGAGACTTTATGCTACGTGCGTTCCGAACTGCTGGCGATACTGCCGCTCAATCGATTGCATCTGGTCTTTGAGCCGCAGCTTCAGCTTCTTGAGCCGCACTTCCTCCAGCTTTTCATCTTCGCTGAGGTAACGTTTTTGGGTGAGAGAGTCAAGACGGCTGGAATATTGCATGTGCTCCTGAGCCAGCTTGCGGAATTCATCATGCGTGCTCAGGAGAGCGTCATTCGGAGTCAGCATCCAGGCAGACCTCCAACGGGGAATTTATATGGCCAAATTACCACAGCCCTAATAACGGTTCAATGCCGAAATCTTGTGCAGTCTCTTTGTGAGAAACCCTAAGAAATGCGCCGCCGGTACAATATGGCGCTCTCGCGCGGGTTGCTGTAGTAATTCTTTCGGACGCCAGTCTCTTCAAAGCCCGCCTTCCGATATAGGCTGCGGGCGATATGGTTGGATTCGCGGACCTCGAGGAATATGGCGCTGCTATTTTCAACGCTTACATGTTCGATGAACTCGGTCAAAAGGCGCGTACCCACGCCGCGTCGTCGAGCTTTCTCGGCGACCACGATGTTTTCCAGCTCCCACTCGCCATCGATCCGGTGCGCTACTAAGAAGGCTAGGAGGACCGTTGCTTCGGTTGGGACCTTCTCTTGCGCTGAGGATTCAACCACCCATGCGCTACGTTGGAACAACGGATCATCGGTTGCGAACATGGCTTCATGTTGGGCCTGGGACCAATCGGCGGCGCTTGGGCTTTCGTGCCCGATAAGCATCATGGCGGGAATATCAGCCGAATTGGCCCGTCGGAGGCGCAAGCTAAGAACCGATTCTCTCAAGCATCTCGGCATCCGTCCGGCGAATATAGTTAGCCTCTAACTGCTCGGCTGTTACGGTCTCGCCGGACTCGAGCTTGCGCCAGCCGAGACGGGCAACTGCAGCCGCTGAAAGGGGCGGCAAGGTTAGCACTAATAGTCCGGCTGCGGTAGCCGCTTGGGCGAGCGCAGGATCTGGAGTTACGACTGTCCGCCCTGGTGCTTCTGCAAGGAATTCTTTGCGGGTCAGGATACGCTCGCGTGCAATGTTGCCAGCTTCGACCGGGACTTCATACTCCCCGGCGTATACGTCAGTCCGGCCCGCATCGAGAGCAGCCATCACTTTGCCTTGAGCGCCACTTGTAAAGGCGCACACTTCCAGCAACGATACCGCCGCAATCGGCTTGTCTAGCACCTCGGCTAGAGCCTTCACCGCGGCTAAGCCGATTCGAAGGCCTGTAAAGGATCCCGGCCCGGAGGCCACCGCAAAAGCACCGATCTCGCGCTTGGTAAATCCGTGACTGGAGAGCAGAGCGGCGATTTGCGGAACTAGCTGCGCGGAAAAAGTGCCGCCGGCCAGCGGCACGGTTTCGATCAATTCCACGTCGTTCAGATCGGCGGATCGCCCACCAGCCTGCGCCAGCGCGATGCTGCCGTGCTTGCCGGAGGTATCGATGGCGAGGAGGAGCATGAGAAATGTAATTGATCTATCCGTGAAAAATCCGGGGAGATCCGTCGCCGATCTTGTTCATCTATCCCTCCACCAGTTCCAGCAGAACGCCGCCCGTGCTCGCAGGATGTACGAAAACATATCGGTGCCCACTTGCGCCGGTCTTGATTTCCTCCGAAACCAGACGTACTCCGTCTTTCTTCAGGCGCTCGATGGCCGCCGGCAGATCGGGAACACGTAGGCATACGTGATGCAACCCTTCGCCCCGCTTGGCAATAAACTTGGCGATCGTCGAACTGTCCGAGGTCGCCTCCAACAGCTCCAATCGGCTTTCGCCTACTGGAACCATTACCAGGCGCACCTGCTCCTGCTCCACGGTTTCCTCGGGAGAAACGACTAGGCCGAGTTTCTCGTAGATCGACTTCGCCGCTGCCAGCGACTTCACAGCTATGCCGAGATGATCAATCTGGGTCATCGGCGTTTCCCCCACGTTGGAGGCGATTTCCTCGACCAGGCTGTAGGGATCGCGCTTGTGCTCCGCTACTTCTGCCGCCATCCGTGCCAGGCTGCCGTCAGCAAATTGTGTTCGCGCCCTTTCGAGCATGGCGTCGCGGAGCATTTCGATCAACCGCTCCTGCCAGTTCTCGACGCTTTTGGGGAGCGCCAGATTTTCCTTTTGCAAGTGCGCTTCGTAGTCCGAGATTGCATCCGCCAGTTCCTGGATTCCCACTCCCTGGCCGGCGATTGTCTTAACGATCGGAGGAGTCCAGCCGTCGTTGCGTAAGGCGAGCGATTGCAACGTGCGAATTTCGCGCTCCACGTGTTCGGCGCCTTCGCGGTCGCTCTTATTGATTACGAAGATATCGGCAATCTCCATGATGCCGGCTTTGATGGTTTGCACATCATCACCCATGCCCGGAACCAGAATCACAACCGTGACGTCGGCCAGGCGCACGATATCCACTTCGTCCTGACCTACGCCCACGGTCTCAATCATGATGAGGTCGCGGCCGGAAGCATCCAGCACGGTGGTGACATCGGCTGTGGTGCGCGCGAGTCCGCCCAAGGCGCCACGCGTCGCCATACTGCGAATATAAATGCCGGGATCGGAGAAATGATCCTGCATGCGGATGCGATCGCCCAGAATCGCTCCGCCGGAGTACGGGCTAGTAGGATCAACGGCGATAATCCCAACCGTGTGATTGTCTTTGCGATAGAGGCGAGCAAGCTGATCGACCAGCGTGCTCTTCCCCGCTCCCGGCGACCCAGTCAGGCCGAGGACGCGCGCCTTGCCACTGTGAGGGAATACCGCCTTTAGCAACTCGGACCATCCCGGCGCGCGATTCTCCACAGTGGAAATGGCTCGGGCAAGCGCTCGGACGTCGCCGGAACAAAGCTGGTCAATCCATGTCTGGATGTGTTGGCTCAAACCGTCAGTGTAAAGCAGAGGGCGAGAAAGATGAAATGCTAGCCGATTTCAGTCTTTAAGCAACTGCCGCGCAATCACCAACCGCTGAATCTCGCTGGTGCCTTCCCCGATCGTGCACAGCTTCACATCGCGGTAAAACTTTTCTGCCGGATAGTCTTTGATAAAGCCGTAGCCACCGTGAATCTGCACGCCTTCGTTGGCGCATTTCACCGCAACTTCGCTGGCATACAGCTTGGCCATAGAGGACTCCAGAGTCGTCTTCATGCCAGCGTCTTTCATCGACGCCGCGCGCAGGGTGAGCAGGCGGGCGGCGTCAATCTCCGTGGCCATATCGGCCAGCTTCCACTGGATCGCCTGAAACTCTCCGATCGCCTTGCCAAATTGCCTGCGCTCCTTGGAGTAGTGGAGGGCAGCCTCGTACGCGCCCTGGGCCATGCCCAGCGACAGGGCCGCGATGGAGATTCGGCCGCCATCGAGCACGCGCATTGCGTCGATGAAGCCGTCGCCTTCCTTGCCCAGCAGATTCTCTGCGGAAATTGTGCAATCTTCAAAAATCATTTCCGCGGTGTCACTGGCCCGCAAGCCCAGCTTGTTTTCTTTTTTTCCAGGACGAAATCCTTTGGTATCTTTCTCGACGATGAATGCGGAAAGTCCGTGCGTATGCGCAGTGCGGTCGGTCACCGCGAGGACGACGATCACGTCGGCATAGTGGCCGTTGGTGCAGAAAGTTTTCGTGCCGTTGAGAACCCAATCGCTACCCTTGCGCCTCGCCGTCATGCGGGCGCTGCCAGCATCCGATCCCGAAGAAGGCTCGGTCAAGCCCCAGGCGCCGAGGAATTCGCCGGTAGCCAACTTGCTGACATATTTCTTTTTCTGTGCCTCATCTCCGGCCAGAAAAATGTGATTGGAGCAGAGCGAGGTGTGTGCGGCGACGATGATGCCGACGGAGCCATCCACGCGCGACAATTCTTCGATCGCGGTAGCATATTCCACATAGCCCATGCCCGCGCCGCCATACTCGGAAGGAAAGACGGTCCCTAATAATCCAAGCTTACCCAGCTCCTTGACGGTGGCCAGAGGAAACTCGGAGGCCTCATCCCATTTCATGACGTTGGGCGCGATCTCGCGCTCGGCGAATTCCCGAACGCTCTTCTTCAAATGCTGCTGCTCGTCGTTCAGTTGAAAATCCAAGGACTCCTCCACTTCTGCGACCGCATGCCTGGTTGTTTCCGGCCACAAAAGGCCGCGGCTTCGCGGTTTTCTGGATTAGAACATAGCAGCGGAAAGAGGAAAAGTTACTTGGGGCGAGAGAAAAGGAAAAGTGCGCGAACCCGCGTCACTACTGGGGATCATGAGTATGAAAGCCAGCAGTCCAACCGACCGGACGGCCCGGTAGTAAATGGTTCCAGCAGATTTCTCGCCGCAAGGCTCACCGTGCCACCCCATCCGCAAGAATGAACCGCTCGAACACCTCGTTGGAAAGCAATCGCCCGCGTGGAGTCAAGCGGATGGATTCTCCCGCCCGTTCCATCAAGCCGCCTTCGATGAGATCTGCCATCGTGGCGCGAGCGTTGTTGACGGCTTCCAAGCCGAATTTGGCGGCAAGGTCAGATAGGTTAACGCCGCGGCTTAGCCGCAGGCCAAGGAACCAATTCTCCTCCAAAGCGGATTGCCGAGTGACCACAGTTCGCTGTAGCCCTTCGCCACTCGTATACCTTTCCAAGGAATCACAGGCTGCGAATCGGACGGCTTCAATGTCTGGAGTGGCGGATTCCAGCATGGAATGAGCGTCCACGCCAAAACCAAAGTAAGGCTGCCGGGTCCAATATTTCAGATTGTGTTGTGACTCAAAACCCTCGCGCGCAAAGTTGGAAATTTCGTACTGCGCAATTCCGTCTGATTGCAGCCGTTCACAGGCGGCGAGGTAGAAATCGGCAATCGCTTCTTCATCCGGGACGAAGTGCGCATGATAGCGCGTGCCGCCAGCCATAAGTTCGCGTCCCAGACGGGACTCTTGGTCCACCTCGAGCATGTAGACACTGACGTGCGGAGCGTCGGTTGCAATGGTTCCTGCCAGAGAGAACCCCCAACTTTCGGCGGTCTGATGTGGCAAGCCCGCGATCAAATCGATATTGATATTCGTGATTCCCGCAGCTCGCAGACGGCTAATATCTTCCAGCACAGTCACGCGCTTGTGCAGGCGGCCCACCCCAGCGGCTTCCTGATCCACAAGCGACTGCACGCCGAGACTGACGCGGTTCACACCACAGCGCAGCAAAGTCTCCAGCATCGCGGCCGTTAACGTACCGGGAGCACATTCGACCGTGATTTCTGCTTGCAGACTCACATCGAATTGCCGGCGCACCCTGGTGAAGATTCGTTCCAGTTGCGCGGCGTCGAGCACAGTCGGAGTTCCGCCGCCAAGATAGATGGAGTCCACTGCGCGCTCAATCTTGCCGCCCATCTCGGCGGCAACCTCCGGAGCGTTCTCAATGTCGGCACAGACCCGATTCACGTAGCGCTCGAACGCTGCCCGCGAGAAGACGTCAGAAGCGAAGTTGCAGTAGCTGCACTTCGTACGGCAGAACGGCACGGAAATGTAAAGGCCGAGCGGCATGCGAGACCATTATCCCACCTGCACGGCCAAACGTTTTCCATCCTGGCGACATCTCTGGCCATCTATTTGGGTTACCCTGTTAGCAGCGCCATTGGCGAGCTTCACTCACCCTGGCTCGCCAATGAACAGATCGTCAAGAACCCGATGTCTCAGGAAGAAGAAGTATTAGGCAAGGCCTATGACAGCCGGCTGATGGCGCGGCTGCTGAAGTATTTGCGTCCCTATCCCTGGCAGGTGGCGATCGCGCTGGTTTCGATCTTGCTGAAGTCTTTCGCCGACGTGCTGGGGCCGTATCTCACCAAAGTGGCGATTGATCGATATCTATCTCCTGCCAAAGGTTTGGCTTCCGGCTTCTGGAGTTGGCTCAGCCCGCGAGCGATCACCGGCATTGCGCAGATCGCATCGATTTATGTTGGACTGCTGGTCTTCAGTTTCTTGCTCGAGTTTCTGCAAACCTATTTCATGCAGTGGACGGGGCAGAAAGTGATGTTCGACCTTCGCCGCCAGATCTTCCGGCATCTGCAGCGCCTGCACGTTGCCTTCTTTGACAAGAACCCGGTCGGCCGGCTGGTGACGCGCGTTACTACCGACGTCGATGCATTGAATGAGATGTTCACTTCCGGTGTCGTTTCGATTTTTGAAGATCTGTTCGTGCTGTTCGGCATTCTCGGCGTGATGCTTTGTATGAACTGGAAGCTGGCGTTGATCACGTTTGCCGTGCTCCCGTTCATCGTTTACTCCACCAAGATTTTCCGGAATCGGGTGCGCGATTCCTACCGGCGCATCCGGGTCGCGATCGCGCGCATTAATTCCTACTTGCAGGAGCACGTCAGCGGGATGGTGGTGCTGCAGCTGTTCAATCGCGAACGCAAGGCCTACAACCGGTTCTCGGAGATTAATCGCAATCACATGGACGCGTACAAAGACGCGATCATGGCCTATTCAGTTTACTACCCCGTGGTTGAGATTCTCTCCTCGATCGCCATTGCGTGTGTGATTTGGTTTGGCGGCGGCGATGTGATGCGGAACGTTCGCGTGGCGAGCGTCGTCGTGAAATTCAATTGGAAGACTCTGGTCGCATTCCGCCTGGTACGTGACGCGGCAACGCTGGGCGTGCTGGTGGCCTTCATTCAGTACGCGCTGCGATTCTTCCGGCCGATCATGGACTTCAGCGAAAAATACAACATCCTGCAATCGGCGATGGCGGCGAGCGAGCGCATCTTCAAATTGCTGGACACGCCCGTGCAGGTGGTTTCGCCCGCCGTGACGAAGCGTCCGGAGGGAGCGGGACGGATCGAATTCGATCACGTCTGGTTCGCGTATCGAGATGCGGCTGAGCAAGGCGACGATGTGGGGACCGACTGGGTACTGCGCGATGTCAGCTTCTCGATCGAGCCGGGCGAAACCGCGGCTATTGTCGGGCACACGGGCGCTGGAAAGACCACGCTCATCTCGCTGCTGCTGCGCTTCTACGATGTTCAGAAAGGTGCGGTCCGGATCGACGGGGTCGATGTGAAAGACATGGACCTCACCGATTTGCGCAGCCGATTCGGCGTGGTTTTGCAAGACCCGTTCCTGTTCAGCGGGACGATTGGCGGGAATATCCGGCTCGGGACGCAGCGCATTCAGGACAAAGATGTCGAGCAGGCGGCTGAAGACGTGAACCTTGCCGACTTCATCCGCGCCCTTCCGAAGGGCTTCGACGAAGAAGTCCGCGAGCGCGGGTCGACGCTCTCCACCGGGCAGAAGCAGCTCATCTCATTTGCGCGCGCTCTGGCCCACGAGCCGAAGATTCTGATTCTCGACGAAGCCACATCGAGCGTCGACACCGAAACTGAATTCCGGGTGCGGGACGCTCTTGGCCGGATGGTCGCGGGACGCACCTCGGTGATCATCGCCCACCGGCTGTCGACGGTGCAGCGTGCCGATAAGATCATCGTGATGCACAAGGGCCAGGTCCGCGAAATGGGAACACATCAGCAGCTTCTCGCCCAGCGCGGGATTTATTTCAAGCTTTATCAGTTGCAGTACAAAGATCAGGAGATTGCGGCGGGAAGTTCTCCCAGCCAGCAGTCGACGGTGAGCGCGGATGACTAGAACGTGTGGCGCGGGCGCGCCCCCCCGCGCGAACTGAATGCCTTGGGGGAACTAGGAGCTGTCCTTGTTGGAAAGGAACCTGAGCAATTGACCTCTGGCGACCGTGATTCTTCCCCGTGCCTCGTCCGTCAGCCGCTGCGCCTCGTTCGTGGCTTCCGACCAGTCCGCGGGCTTAAAACTCCTGCTCTCGAGTGCGGCGTTGGCGGCCCCCATTGCGCGGTACGCGTCTAAGAGCAACCCATCGGAGGTGGTCCTGAAGAATGGAAATTGACCCCTCATGGATGGCGCGCAAGAATTTCTCGTTGTGGAACTTGCAGCCTGATTCTTGTAATCTTTCACGTTCGCTACTACCGCGTTGAAGTCGAGCTCGTCAACCAAGGCCTGAAGCGGGCCCACGTCTGCGTCACGAATCGCTCCTATAAGCAGGTCGGGCTGATCAGCGCAGATTTCCAGCCACTGCTTTTTGTGAAGCTGCAACTCTTCGGGCAGAAACTTTCGGCCACGCGGATGCTTGTCGTTGTAGCTGTGAATCTCTGCGTGGCATTCGAAGCACACCGGAATCGCGTTTTCGATACCATCGCTGCCATCGTCCTCTATCGGAACAATGTGGTCTGTCTCGATCTTGACGCCACAGAAGCGATGACAGACGCAGCAGCGTCGGTGAGACTGCGCGAGAAGTACAGAGACTTCGTCTGGTGAGAACGCCATGGTATCTCCTTTCCGCCGTTTGGCGCCGCGAAGCCCTTCGCGGTTCTTTGGCTATTTGTGCCCTCGCAGCCGTACAATTGCGAACTTTAGATTCTGCTCTCTGCCGGTCTGGACTTAGCAGTCTGCGGATCATTTTCAATTGCTACAATCGTTTCTTGCGAATCCTGATTTCTGCCGGCGAAGCCTCTGGAGAAATGTACGGCGCGCAGCTCATCGAGGCCTTGCGCCGCCGCGATCCGCAGCTTGAATTCTTTGGCGTCGGCGGCGAGCACATGCGAGCCGTCGGCTGCGACACTGTCGTCGACGCGAAGGAGCTCTCCGTCGTCGGCATCACCGAGATTCTCAGCCAGCTGCCAAAAATCTACGGGCTGTACCAGCGTCTGATCGCCGAAGCCGACATACGAAAACCGGATCTCGCTATCGTGATCGACTCTCCAGCCTTCAACTGGCGGGTGGCGCGGCAGATGAAGAAGCGTGGGATTCCCGTGGTCTACTACGTTGCACCACAGTTTTGGGCGTGGCGGCAGGGACGGGTGCGGCTGCTGCGCGACTACATTGATAAAGCGCTGGTGATCTTTCCGTTTGAGGAGAGATTCTACCGAGACCGCGGAGTGGATGCGACGTTTGTCGGGCATCCACTGGCGGACTTGCCGCAGCCGGCAATCGAACGCAAGGACTATGCTGCGCAGTTTCATGTCGATCCGGGTAAACCTTGGATCACGGTCATGCCTGGCAGCCGGGTCAAAGAAGCGCGCATGAATCTGCCGACGATGCTGGAAGCAGCGGCTCAGCTTGGCCGCGACTACGAATTTCTATTGCCGGTCGCAGCCACACTCGATCGCTCCTTCCTTGCTAGTTTGATTGGGCGCCACAGAATCAGGCTCGTGCCCGAATCCCTACCGGCGCTCTGGCATTCTCGCGCGGGCATTATTGCGAGCGGCACGGCGACCGTGGAAGCCGCCATGATGCGCACTCCGTTCGTAATGGTCTACTGCGTGTCGTCCGTTACCTATCTGTTGGGTAAGCCGCGGGTGAAGGTCCCCCACTTTGCTATGGTGAATTTGATTGCTGGAGAAGAAGTCGTTCCGGAGCTTGTGCAGCATGACTTCACGGCTGCGAATGTCGTCGCCCAACTGCAGAAGATTCTTCCCGACGGTATCCCGCGCAACCGCATGTTGCAGGGCCTAACACAGGTGAAGGCAAAACTCCGCGCGCCTGCGGGCGCCCTTGGAGGTCCGGTGCAGCGGCCGGCAGACCGAGCCGCGGCAATAATTTGGTCGATCGGAAATTCAATAACATCTCACAGCTAGCCCGTCGTCAAATTCGTGCATCAGACATTCAGAGATAAAGGTAACTTGGTGGCGGGGACACATTTGTTTAGGCTCCAAACGGCGGAATTTTTGCGCCACTAGGGTTAAGCGGACAGCGTGGCGATTTTGACAAAACTTTACACAGACGAAAAAAGCGAGATGGGTAACGAAGGACTTTGACGAGTTGGGGAGTTCGCGCATTCACTGCATGGGCAATCATCTGCGATATTCGGTCCGCGCTACGAAGTGGCTCGCGTTGTGGATAACGGTCGCTGCGATATTAAGTAACCTTTCAGCTCTAGCTCAGACGCGGCTGGCCCCTGCGGCAAATGTGCCCGAAGCCCCAACTTCGAGCCAGCCCGAGGAACCTACCGGGCCGAAATCCGGAAGCATTAGCGGCACGGTGGTTGATCAAAGCGGGGCCGTGGTGGCCAATGTGAAAATAACTCTTGCCCAGCCAGGTCTTGCCTCGAAACGAGAAGCGCTTTCAGATAGCAATGGATACTTTCTCTTTGTCGACGCAGCTACCGGACCGTTTCAAATCACCTATACGGCGTCCGGCTTCGCGACGGTGGAGACGTCTGGAGTACTTCAGCCCGGCGAAAACCACATCGTTCCCCAGATCACACTCGCCGTCGCCAGCGCTAACGTAGACGTGGAGGTAAGGCTGCCCTCGGAGCAAGTCGCGGAAGAAGAGGTTAAGGTGGAGGAGAAGCAGCGCGTGCTGGGCGTCATTCCGAACTTTTACGTCAGTTATGTGCCGAATGCGGCTCCTCTCACAACCAAGCTGAAGTTCCAGCTGGCATGGAAGTCGATCATAAATCCGTACACGTTTGGGATCACCGGCGCAATCGCTGGGATTGAGCAGGCGGACGATACATTCAGTGGATATGGGCAGGGCGCGCAAGGCTATGCGAAGCGTTACGGCGCCGCCTACACCGACCTTGTATCGGGAACACTGATTGGCGGCGCGATACTGCCATCTTTGTTGAAACAAGATCCACGTTTTTTCTATAAGGGAACTGGCAGCAAGAAATCGAGGTTTCTATACGCCATTGCAACCTCAGTGGTTTGTAAGGGGGACAATGGACGGTGGCAGCCGGATTACTCGGGCATCATCGGAGGGCTGGCGGCCGGGGGTCTCTCGAATCTTTACTACCCTGCCCAAAATCGCAATGGGGTGGCGCTAACCTTTGAAAATGCGCTTATCGGGATTGCAGGAGGTGCGGCCGGTAACTTACTTCAAGAATTTGTTGTTCGCAGGTTCACCCCCCATCTTCCACCTCAAGACTCAGGTAAATAGTAGAGTTCACGGTTCAGGCAGTCTGCCAGGCGCACAGACGCACTTGGTTGTATCAGTGCCGGAGGACATAGCCCTTTTCGCTAACCCTTGTGCTCACAGCATCTTTTAGATGAGAATCTTCATCATAGGATAAGGTTAGGCCCATTTCCCGGAGAATCTCCTTAATGCAGAAACAGCTTCGACGCAGGCAGAGCGTCCTGATGGGTTTCTCTGCCTTGCTGCTGTTGAGTTTTGTCTCGAACCCTTCCTGGGCTGCCGAGAAAGCCCGCCTGCGAGTCGATGATTACCAAATCGAAGTCGAGCTTACGCCGCATCTCCATCAGATTTCGGCGCGTGCCAAGGTCAAATTCACCGCTCTTCAGGATCTGAGTACGGCCATTTTCGAATTGCATAACGGCCTACGCGTCACCAAGGTTCTCGACGACCAGAACCAGCCGCTATCGGCAGAGCGGATCACGCAGGATTCGACGGTACGAGTTCCGCTTCCGGCTGGCCTCACGAAAGATAGTTCCACCACCCTGACCTTCGAATACGAAGGAGAAATCGAAAGCGCTGATGACAGCCCGGTCCCGGGGCTTAAGCTGGCCTACATTGGCGATGACACCAGCTACCTGCTCTACGCCGGACGCTGGTTTCCGGTAAGCGGCTACGGACTCAACCGGTTTACGTCGACGATCAGGGTTACCGTTCCGGCCCACATGCTGGTGATCGGCAGCGGAAAGTCCACCGTCACCGATAATCCACCCTCGAAGAAACCGAACAGCAGCGGGCTTCCTACGAAAACTTTTACTTTCGTCGATGAAAAGCCGAGTTTCCCCGGCACGATCATTGCTGGCATCTTTCAGGAATATAAGAGCGACGAAGCGGGCATGAACCTGCGTGTCTTCTTTAAGCCCGACCACCAGAAACTGGCCCCTGAGTACACAACTACGGCCGTTCAGGAATTTACCTACTTCATTACCCTTTACGGCACTCCGCTGTCGCAACGGCTCAGTGTTGTGGAACTGCCCGGCGATACGGTTCCATATGCGTGGGCGCCGGAAATCGCGGGTCTGGCCGGCCCCTCGATCACGGAAAAAACCAACTATCGTTTGCTGGCGAATGCCATTGCCCATCAATGGTGGGGGGTATCGGTGAGTCCGGCAACGAAGGATGACTGGTGGCTGGTTGACGGATTCTCGCGTTATTCAGAAGCCATGTATGTAGAGAGTGCAGCCGGCGCCGCGGGTCTGGAAGAAGCTATCAAAGATATGTCCGTGGGAGCACTGGCTTACGACAACATTCCGCTTTCCAGTGCCAGCAAGCTTGATCCGTTCTCCACCGAGTTTCAGTCGCTGGTGACGGATAAGGGTGCGCTGATCCTGCATATGCTGCGCTGGGTGCTGGGTGAGGACAAATATCTTAAGACGATGCGCGAATTCGCCGAGACTTATTCGGGCAAATCCGCCACCATGGACGATTTCCGTGCCGTCGCCGAAAAGTATTATGGACAGCAACTCACATGGTTCTTCTCGCAATGGCTGGACTCGACTGGCGCGCCCGAGTTCAAGTTGAAGTACACGGTCTACCGTTTAGGCAGCAACAAGGGATTCCGTGTCACGGGCGCGATTTCGCAGGATCTCGATTTGTTTCGCATGCCGGTAGACCTGCGTATTGACACAGACGGCAAAACGGAAGATAAGAAGCTCGAAGTGGTGGGTACGGACTCGGCCTTTACGGTGGAAACTTTCGGCCGGCCGCGGCGAATCGCAGTCGATCCCGACCACCACGTGCTCACCAATTCGTCCGATGTAAAACTGCGCGCATCGATTCTGCGAGGGCAGGCTTCGCAGCAACAGGGCGATCTTGCTGGCGCGCTGGCAGAATTCAACAAGGCACTCGACCTCAACAAGAACAGTTCCCTCGCCCACTACCGTGTGGCTGAGATTTTCTTCCTGCAAAGAAACTACCAGTCCTCGGCGAATTCGTACCGGTCCGCTATCAACGGCAACGGGGAGCCGCGGTGGACAGAAGTCTGGAGTCATATCCAACTAGGCAAGATCTTTGACATCACCGGCCAGCGCGAACGCGCGATCAACGAATACCGGCAAGCCATCCAGACCAACGACGATACTTTCGGCGCGCTCGAAGAAGCGCGCAGGTATATGCAAAAGGCTTATGAGCGGCCAAAGAACAAAGAGTAATTAAAGACGCCTCAATCGCTCTTTGCTCCGGTTCCCAACGCCTTCATCTTCTTTGGCCCGGAGAGCAATCTAGGACTTTGATTCAATTGTCGCGAAGCGACGAACGGTAGAACATCACGCGGCAGGGTTTCGCGACGATCCGCGTCGTCCGCAGGGGTCGTAAAGCGGCGCGTCTCGGCAAGCCGGTGACGCACATATGGAGCCAGCGAATCCTGTTCCCAGCGGTCGTAAGGGGGAGTGACCGCCTCGAGGCGTACCTTTTGAATGGCTGGTTCCCGTAGCGACTGCGCTCGCAGTCGATCGGAGACCGGTTGCCCCTCGCTGCTCGATTGCCTGATACGAGCTACGGCCCTATGGACGACTCGAGCGAACTCGTCCGCATCTCTATTTTTCCGGCCTTCTCGCAAGCTCTGCTTTGTATCCTCAACGGAAAACCAGCTACGGTTTCGGTTGGACTCTTTCGGTTTGCTGAGCCGCAGCACCTGGCAAAGATGAGCGCTGACCGCGAGGCATTTCGCGGAAGAACTTGCAGAACTCCGTGAAGCACTGTGCCCCCGGCAAACATACCGTGTGAAGGAAGCTTCTTCGATCCGTCCGTGGACCCCGGCTTCCTCGAAGGCCTCGATTGCCGCTGCCTGAGCATGGTTTAGCCCAGGTTCGGCGCTGCCCTTCGGGAATGTCCAGCGTCCGCTGCCGCGAGTTTGAACCAGCAGAAATTCGATCGCACCGTTGCGGATCCGGTAACAAACCGCGGCAACCTGTTCGCACTCGGACATCTTGCAAAGTTGCGAAATTCGCACCGACTTGACCGACGAGCCAAGTTTGCCGACTGTCGCCGGCCTCGCGGTTAACCGCGAATCTCGCGGATTTCTGACGGCAGCTTTCATCGCAACAGAGTGCACGATGCCATCCACTTCTGCCTAGAGCACAGCTTGGTTCGCTATGGCAAGCGATAGTTCAAGCATGGTGCGCTGGAATCTTTCTGCATACTTGCACACCGATTCAGAGAAAAGACAGTATTGATGTTTAGCAGCCGCACCTGGCATCAGGAGAACTCGTGGAGAATATGTACTGTCTGCGCTGCAATCGCGCGATTGAAACCGGACAAAAATCCGTTGCCGTGTATCTGTTTGCGCAGACCGTCGGAATCAAGCCCAGGCAAAAATCGGCGGCGCAGCGAATATGCTTTTGCCCGCAATGCTCGGTCTCCCTAGCAATGGGACCGCCGCCGGAGGGAGCTCTTAATCTGGCTGCCTGGGACATGATTCGCGAGCTCGTCGCATCAGACCCCGCTTTGAATGAGGCAGCTTGGGAGAACTTGACCGCTGTTCTGGGTGCACTACCGCCGACGGGCACAGCTGGCCCTCGTCTGTCAGCAACCTCCGGAGGGTACTTCGAGTTCTGATCGATACCCTGGGCGAATCAGATAATAGGAATCGCCAGCCCTGCGGATTGTCCAGTCCGAAGCTAACCTTTCGCTCCTCCGCACTGTCTAACCACCTAGCGACCGCGGGGAACTTCGCATGCCCCGGCTGCGTATTACTGATCAGATGGTTAGGCGGGATTGAGACCCCTCGCCTGAACGTTACCCGGGGCCCTCACACCCCTCCCGGAGGCGTGGGGGCACATTTCTAATCACTGGCTATGCGAATGCTTCTCGACATCGTCCGGCAGTCGCTCTCCACGCTGTGGGCGCACAAGCTGCGTTCCTTCCTCACTATGTTCGGAATTGCCTGGGGGGTGGGCTCTCTGCTGCTTTTGGTGGGATTGGGCGAAGGCTTCCGCAGCGGTCAGGACAAGAATCTAGAAGAACTGGGTCAGGACATCATGTTTGTTTTCCCCGGCCGCATTCCGGCCATAGCCGGGAGCTTCCAGTCGGGACAACCCTACTACCTTACTTACGGCGACTACTTTGCTATTCGCGATCAAGCCAAGTTTCTGCGCGCTGTTTCTCCGGTGCTAGAGCGAGATGACATTCGTGCGGTCAGCGACTATGGATCGACCAATGGCCAGGTCTTCGGCGTGGTTCCCGAGTACAGCGACATTCGCAACATGCCCATTGAACCCGGGCGCTGGTTCAATGACGAAGACAACAGCCAGCATCGTCGCGTAGCTGTAGTGGGGTGGGAACTGTTGAAGAATATGTTCCCCGGCCAGCCTGCCGTGGGCAGCACGATTCTGCTCAACGACATGGATTTCAAGGTGATCGGCGTGATTCCGAAGATCGGCAAGGAAGGCGAGAACGGTACCAACCATCGCATCTTTGTGCCCTTCGACACCATGCGCATGCTTTTTCCATTGAAGGCGAGGAACACGGAAAATGCGATTTCCTTCCTCAACTACCGTCCTATAAGAAAAGAGTTGCACGTTGAAGCCAAGAATGAGGTTCACGCCATTGTTGCGCGACGCCATGGTTTCGATCCCAGTCTCGACGACGCATTCATGGACTGGGACACCATCGACGGAGCGATTCGCGTAGGAAAGATTTTTGACGCCATGGATTATTTTCTCGGCGTCGTGGGACTAGTGACGCTCGGCCTGGGCGCCATCGGAATCATCAACATCATGCTCGTTTCCGTCACCGAGCGAACGCGGGAGATTGGTTTGCGCAAGGCTCTCGGCGCGACGCATCGCAACATCATGACGCAGTTTTTTGTCGAGGGCGCATTTCTCACAGTGTTTAGCGGGGGCATCGGTCTGGCAATTTCGGGGGCATTCGTGGCTTTGTTGGGGCAGTTGCCGTCACCCGAAGGGTTTGACACGCCGCGCATCGTTCCCACGTCCGCCGTAGTCGCCATTGTTTCACTGTCCGTGGCGGGAATCGTCGCTGGCCTCTATCCGGCGCGCAAGGCCGCGCTGCTTCCTCCCGTGGAGGCGCTGCGGCAGGAATAGCGATTTTGGACTTAACGAGCAAGGCAAAGTTATGTTTGGTGAACTGGGCAAGCAAGCGTTCAACGCGCTGAAACACAATCGGCGGCGCTCCGTGCTCACCATGCTGGGCATGGCCTGGGGCATTGCCACGGTTGTGTTGCTGCTGGCCTACGGTTCCGGATTCCAGAATGCTCTGATGATCGCCTTCCGCACTTTTGGCGGCAACTTGGTGGCGATTTTTCCGGGACGCACTTCGATCCAGGCGGGAGGCACCAAGGCAGGGGCGCAGATTCGCCTGACTCGTGATGATCTCGAGTTCATTCGAGCAGAGTGCCCCATGCTCACCCGCATCTCTCCCGAGGTCGATAAGCAGAGCCTAGTGGCGTTTGGCACGCGGAGCGCGAGCTATGGCGTACATGGCGTGTACTCTACCTACGAGAAGATTCGCGCTTTGGATGTGGGCGAAGGCACGTTCTTTGGTGAGCGGGAAGACTTCACTCACACTCGCGTGGCCGTCATCGGGTCCACGGTGAAGAAGAAACTTTTCTCCGGCCAGAATGCGCTGGGGGAGAGTATTCGAATCGATGGCATCTCCTACAAGGTATTATACCGAGCATAAGTAGGTATACATAGACTGGTGGTTAAGCCACCGCATACTGGGTATCTGGCGTAAGAAAGAACATGCGGATGGTCCAGGGTAGCCTTTGCAACGAACGAAGACGTGCCAGGAC
>Ga0182015_10000217_pt1 | contig 83525 bp, 65 predicted proteins | sample 712P3MmetaG_FD_120478 | JGI IMG/M metagenome (GOLD analysis project Ga0182015, IMG submission 120478) | Permafrost microbial communities from Stordalen Mire, Sweden - 712P3M metaG | ecosystem: Environmental > Terrestrial > Soil > Wetlands > Permafrost | place: Sweden: Stordalen | collected...
ACCCCAAAGCGCCCAACCCCAAAGCGCCCAACCCCAAAGCGCCGCACCCCAAGGCGCCCCCGAAGCTCCATCAGGCCCCGCCGGTGGCTGGCTTCGGTGATCCGACTGCGCCGGTGGCGGTCAGGAGCCTGCTCGCCTCCACGGAACGCCAGCTTTCGGCGGGGCAGGGACTGTCGGTCGACACGACGAGGGACGCGGACGCGGTCGACCCGGCAAGCGGGCTTTGTCGTGACAGCCTCGGCAGCTGCTCGCTCAGGGCCGCGATCGAAGTAGCCGACGCGCTCGGGACCCCGGTCACGATTCATGTCCCGGCCGGCAACTATGTGCTCACCCTGGGCGCGCTCGTGGCGACGGACCCGGCGGGAGTGTCCATCGACGGGGCGTCGCCGGCCGCGACCACGATCACCTCGGCGGGCCAGGCCGACCGTGTCCTCGTGGTTCAGCGGGCCGGCACCGGTTCGGCGTCGAGCGCGGGCGCAGTCGTCTCGCTCGCCGACGTGACCTTGCGAGGAGGAACGGCGCCGTCGACGCAGGCTTGGGCCGGCGAAGGCGGCGCCATCCTCGTCGCCGACACGAGCGACCTGCTCGAGATGACCCGGGTGACGATCGCCGATAGCAGCGCTGCGACCGCCGGCGGCGGCTTGTACGCCAGGGGCCGAGTGTGGGCGACGGCCGCCAAGTTCGAGGACGACAGCGCGGGGGCCTCCGGCGGGGCGGCCCAGTTCGAGCAGAGCATGGCCTTGATCACGAACTCGGTGTTCACGGGGGATTCCGCCGGCGCGTCGGGTGTCGACGGCGGGCGTGGGGGAGCAGTCGATGACGCCGGCGCTGCGCTCGTTCTCGTGTATTCCAGCTTCATCGACGACTCGGTGACGGCGATCCGGTCGGACGCCCGCGGGGGCGCGATGGCAATACGCGGTCCGGCGTGGCTCGCGTCGGACGTGTTCGCCGGCGATCACGCCGCAGCGGCGCCGTCGCCGGAGGGTCCGGTGATGGAGGAGGGTGGCGCGTTGTACGTGCGCTCCGGACCGGTCACCATCGAGACCGGCACCTTCGAGAACGACGTCGCCTACGGGGCCAAGCCCTTCGGCGGGGCCATCTTCAACCGGGCGGTACTGAGTGTCAACGTCTCACAGTTCTTGAGGAACGCCGTCATGGCGAGCCCGGGAAGCGTGGACGGAGAAGGGGGGGCCATCGACAACCTCGGCGTGCTGACCGTCACCGGCTCCTCGTTCCTCGAGAACACCTCCACCGACGATGGCGGTGCCCTCGACAACGGCGGCAAGGCAACGGTTCTCGAGTCCGAGTTCTTGAGGAACCGGGCCCGTGACAGCGGAGGCGCGATCTACGAGCACGGCTCGCTCACCCTCGCCGCAAGCACGGTTGCCCATGGTGTCGCGCTCCTCGGAGGCGGCATTTTCGTCAAGGGCTCGTTCGAGTCACGTGGCGTCGCCGTGGTGGACAACCTGGCGACCGGGGCCGGCGCAGCCGGCGGCGGACTGCTCATCGTCGATCACGTGAGCTCGACCCGGCACGACAAGGTCAAGCTGCGCAGGACCACGATCACCGGCAACGTGGCACCAGTCGGCGCGGGGATCGCCGAGCTTGCGGGCACGGGCCTGCGGGTGCTCGGGACGGTCTCCCGGAGCGTCATCTCTGCCAACGACCTTCCTACGGGCGTCGAGCAGAATTGCGCCGCCATCGCTCCCCAAGCGGCCTTCTCCCTCGTCTCTGGGGGGCAGAATGCGGTCGGGGACGAGACCTGCGGCCTCGCGGCGCTGACCGACCGGGAGGGCCCGGCGGCGCAGAGCTTCTGGTTCGCCACGGCCGACGGCGCCGTTCGCGCCTTCGCCTCGGTCGTCTTCGGCTCCCTGGCCGGCAAGCGGCTCGAGGCCCCGGTCGTCGCCATTGCGGCGAGCCCCGGCGGGGAGGGCTACTGGGAGGTGACCGCGGACGGACGCGTCGCCAACTTCGGATCGGCGCCCTGGTACGGCTCGCCGCAGGGTCGGCTGGGCGACGCGCGGGTGACCGGATTCGCGGTCACGCTCGACGGCGGCGGCTACTGGATCGTGACCTCGGTCGGGCAGGTCTTCAACTTCGGCGACGCCGTCAACTACGGGTCGGCCGCCACTGCAGCGGACATCGTCGGCATCGCGCGAAGCGTCGACGGTCGCGGCTACTGGCTGCTGGGCGCGAACGGCGACGTCCACGCCTTCGGGGACGCACCCCGGATCGCGAGCCGGACGGGCCTCGACGCGGCCGCGATCGCCACGACGCCGGATGGACAGGGGTACTGGATCGCCACAAGCGGCGGCGCTGTCTACAGCTTCGGCGACGCCACAAGCTATGGCGGAACCGTCACGAGCGGCGTCGTAGCGCTGCTGCCGAGCCTGGACGGGCGCGGCTACCTGCTCGTGAACGACCACGGCCAAGTCTTCGCTCACGGCGACGCGTCCTTCACGGGCCGGATGAGAGCCGTCCCGATCGCCGCGGCGGCGACCTGACCGGTTCTCCTGTCCGGCCGTGGTCAGCTACGGTCGCTGTCAAGCACGGAGAGCCTGAAGCCGTTCGGGCCCGTCGAGGGGAGGACATCGCCTGATGAAGGTCGATCAGTTGAGCGCAGATCTCGAGTCGGGGTGGACGCTTCCGTCGAGCTGGTACCACGACGAGCAGCTCTTCGAGCTCGAGCGGCATCGCATCTTCGAGCGGAGCTGGCAGTACATCGGACGCCTCGAGACGCTGTCGCGCCCGGGCGACTACGTGACGGCGACGGTGGGCGACGTTCCGGTTGTCGCCGTGCGCAACGACCGGAACGAGCTCGCCGGCTTCGTGAACGTCTGTTGCCATCGGCTCGCCGAGGTCGTGCAAGGGTCGGGCCATCGCGGCGTCCTGCAATGTCACTACCACGCCTGGACCTACGACCTCGACGGGCGCCTGGTGTCCGCGCCGAGGTCCGAACGTGAGGCCTGCTTCGAGGTCTCCGACTTCTGCCTGCAGCCCGTGCGGGTCGAGTCGTTCGGTCCGTTCGTCTTCGCGAACGTGTCCTCGGAGGGTGCCTCGCTTGCCGAGCAGCTCGGGGACCTGCCCGAGCGGATGGCGGGCGACGGCCTCAACTTCGATGAGCTTGTCTCGGTCGAGCGCACCGAGTGGGAGGTCGCTGCGAACTGGAAGGTCGTGGTCGAGAACTTCGACGAGTGCTATCACTGCGCCGTTGCCCACCCGAGCTTCACCCGGCTCATGGAGGTCGACCCCGAGAACTACCGGCTCGAGGAGGATACGTGGTGGTCACGCGCCACGACGCCGCTGCGGGTCTGGCCGGAGGGAAGTTCCGTCCGCCTCGCCTACGACGCCTCGGGCCCGGTGCGGGGCGGTCAATTCGCCTTCTTGTGGCCGAATTTCACGATCGTCCAGAACCCGGGCCAGCCGAACGCGATGGCCTTTTACTTCCGTCCGGAGGGCCCGGAACGGACCGTCGTCGTATCCGAGTACCTCTTCGGGCCCGATATCGCACCGGAGCTCGTGCGCGACGTCGTCGATTTCAACCTGCTCGTCGGCGCGGAGGATCAGCGCCTGGTGGAATCGGTGCAACGGGGTCTCCGCTCCGATCGGGTGCCCCGGGGCAGGCTCATGCTCGACTCCGAACATCTCATCCAGCACTTCCAGCGACTCGTGCACCGAGCACTCAGCGATTGACGCGATTGACCCGCGGCTCGGTGCGCTGAGCGGGGCTCAGTAGGCCATCCAGCCGCCGTCGACCATGAGGTTGACTCCGCTGATATAGGTGGCCTGGTCCGAGGCGAGGAACGACACGGCCGCCGCCACATCGCCGGACTCGCCCAGGCGGGCGAACGGCGTCCGCGATCGGACGTAGGCCGCGCCCGCCTCGTCGGCGCTCAGATCCCCGACGGCACCGGTGACGATCTTGCCAGGAGCGACGGCGTTGCAGATGATCCCATCGCGCCCGTGCTCGACGGCGATCTGTCGGGTCAGTTGCACGAGCGCACCTTTGCTGACCGCGTAGGCAAAGTGGCCCGGCGCCCCGACCATGCCGTGCTGCGACGTGATGTTGATGATCCGGCCCCGTGCATCACCTTGAAGCGGCTGGGTCAGCATCTGCCGCACGGCGGCCCTGCAGAGCAGGAAAGGACCGCGGATGTTCACCGCGAATATGGCATCAAAATCGTCGTCCTCGGTCGCCAGCATCGGCTTGGAATGGACCCCTGCCAGGACGGCGTTGTTCACGAGCACATCGATGCGCCCGGCGATCCCGATACCGTGTGCAATGAGCTGCTCGCCTTCGCTTCTGATCGCGACGTCGGTCCGGACGAACTCACCTCGACCGCCGTCGCCGGTGATGCGCGCGTGCGTCGGGACGCCGCCCGTGAGCGGATCGCGGCGAATGTCCGCACAAAGGACGAAGAAACCATCCGCCGCGAGCCGGAGCGCGATGGCGCGCCCGATCCCGGACGACGAGCCGGTCACGACAGCACAAGCAGGCACTTGTCAAGTATGCCAATCGAGCGCTAGCGTCGCATGCCCATGGGTGTTGCATTCGTCGCGCATTGCCTCCTTAACCAGAACGCGAAAGTGAAGGGCGGCGCGCAGACAGAAGGCGTGTATTCGCCCGTAGTGGAGGTGCTCCGCTCGAAGGGGTGGCGCATCGAACAGATGCCCTGTCCCGAGCTCACATTCACTGGCGTCAACCGGTTCTGGGCGGTGCGCGAGCAGTACGACACCACCGCCCACCGGCGGCATTGCCGCCGTCTCGCCTCGGCGGTCGCCGGTGCGATCGCCGCTCAGGTGGGGGTCGGAGAGGACGTCGTTCTGGTCGGTCTCGAAGGCAGCCCCTCGATGGGCGTGTGCGTCACGAGCTCCGACCCTTCGCGGGGCGGGCGACCCGAATGGCCCGACGGGGCACCCGAGCTCACGCCGGGAGAGGGCATCTTCATCGAGGAGCTGCGGGCGGAGCTCGGCCGGCGGGGCATTCCCATGCCGCGCGTGGCCGGAGTCACCCACGCCCTGCCGGACCACGACGCAGGACGCGAGCGGGCGGCGTTGACAGAGGTCCTCGAGAGATGACCGAAGGCGACCGGCGATCCTTCCGGATCGCGCTCGTCGCCGACCAGTACGTGAACCCGCCGGCGGATGGCTTCGACGGCCTGGCCGTGTTCTTGCGAGCGGGCTGGGGCGTGGTGCAACTACCGTCCGAGGGCTATCCGGTCGAGGTGGCCGCCCCGATGCTCGTCGAGGTCGCCGAGCAGGCCGAGGAGTTCCACCGGCACGGCTACGACGTCGTCCTCGTGGGTGATCGGGAGGGGCTCCGCGAGGCGCTGGAGGTGGTTGGCTTGGCGCTGCCGGCCCAGGTACGTCCCGGCGATGCCGCCGGGCTCCTCGCATTCCTCGAGTCCCGGCCCGTTCCCGTCGCGGCACGCGCCGACGGCTCTTGAGGCCCGCCCCGGAACGCTACAAACGGCCCGGGATCAACGGCAGCCCCCCGGTTGCGTCCGTCTCGACCCGCCAGAACGTGCCGGTCCGCTGCGAGGCCTCGCACTCTGCAACATGGGTCGCTGTCACGTAAAGAGCCGGTCCGTCGAAGATGCAGTTCGTCGCGTGTTCCCCGAGGTGGATCTCCTCGAGCACCTCGCCGTCGGGCGAGATGACGGTGACGCCTTCGAAGATGGTCGTGCAGACGAAGAACCGGCCGTCGGCGGCGATGGCCATGCCGTCGGGCACGTGATCGTCGTCCAGCTGGCAGAACGTCGTCGGCTCGCCGTTCACGAGGCGGCAGACGCGGTGCGCCGCCGACTCGGTCCAGACGAGCCGTTGCTCCGCGTCAAAGGCGATCCCGTTCGGATACACCCCGGGGCGTTCAAGCAGCATCTCGCCCCTGCCGGAGCCGTCGATGGCGAACAGCCTTCCTGGCGAGCGGACGTCATAGCGGTAGTCCTCCTCGGAGCCCGACTCGGTGAAATAGAGGCGGCCGTCGGGCCCGAACGCGAGGTCGTTCGCGCCGTAGAGAATGGACCCGGCTACTTCCGAGCAGATCAGCTCGACGGTACCGTTCGGCTGGACCCGCTGGATGGCGGACACCGCACTCGTGTCGTCGCTGCCGGGGACCGTCCCACCCTGGGTGACGTAGATGGCTCCGTCGGTCCCGAGCACCGCGCCCCACGGAGATCCACCCGTTCGGGCAAAGGTGGCAACGGCGTCGCCGTCGTAGACCAACAGCTCGCCGACATTGCCGTCGCAGAGGACGATCCGCCCATCGGGCATCACCACGGGCCCCTCGGGGAACCCCAAATTCGACCCGATCAGCGTTGCTTGCATCTCGGTGTCCTCCCTCCAGTTGTGGGCCGCCCCGGTCGTGGCGGCAGGCTGTTCGCCGGCATGCCCTCTCGGGCGGCACTGGCGTCGTTCGCCATATAAGGAACGAGAAGTGCTCGAAATCAGAAGTCAGAGAGGATCGCGACGTTCAGTGGTTCTCGACCTCGACCGTCTCTCCGCTCGCGAGCGCCTGCTCGGCCGCGACCGCGACCGCCAGCGTCCGCGTCGCGTCCGCGGGCGTGCAGAAGACCCGCCCGGGGTCTCCCTCGCGGACGGCCTCGAGGAAACGGGTCACGGAACGTTCGAACGGGTGCTCGGCCGAGCTGAACTCGACTCGCTTGCCGCCGCCGACGCCGGACAGTCGGAAGTCAGGGTCGAGATCGAGGCGGTACCAGGCATCGGTCGCGATCACGTCCAGGGAGTAGACGCTGGGGAGCTCGTCGCGGGTCCACGCCAGGGCGAGGGTCGCGATGGCGCCGGACTCGAGCTCCATGGTGACGGTGACGGCGTCGTCGATGTCACCAACGTGCTGGGAGAGCGATATCCGGCTCGCCGCCGCCTGGACCGCCCGAGCTTCTCCCGCGACCGTCCGCACGAGGTCGATGTGGTGGCTGCCACGCTCGAGAAGGTTGCCGCCGCCCGCGGCGCGGTCGAGGAACCACGAGCGGGACGTCGTCGACCCGATGGACACGCCGAGGAGGTAGCCGATCGACTGACCGTCAAGGGCTGCCCGGAGCTCGTCCAGCATCTCGAGCGAGTGCCACTGATAGCCGATCGCGCAAATCGCCCGCCGCTCCTCGGCGGCGCCGGCGATCGCTCGGGCGTCCTCGAGCGTTCGGGCGACCGGCTTCTCCAGGTAGACCGGGATGCCGAGCTCGAAGGCGGCCAGGGCCGGAGCACGATGGCCGAGCGGCGGGGTGCAGACCCAGAGCATGTCCAGGCCGCCGGCATCGAGCATCTCCTGCCAGTCGCCGAAGATCTGGGCCCCCACGGTCTCGCCCAGTGCGGCCGCCCGGTCGGGGTCGACGTCGCAGACGGCGCCGACGGCGACGTCTTCGCGCCGGGCGAGGCTTGCCACGTGCTGGCGGCCGATCCAGCCTGCCCCGATGATGCCCGCGGTGAGTCGCCCGGATGCGGTCATGATGTTTGGACCTCGCTTGTTTGAGGACGGTCGAGCAGTGCCCGAAAGGCGCGAATATCGCTGCGCAGTCTCGCAGATCCGGGTCGCCCGCTCAGGTGGTCGAGGACGAGCCAACCTCGGTAATCGCCACCGGCGAGGGCGGCGAGCACCTCGGGCCAGGGCACGAGGCCGGCGCCGGGCGGCGTGTGCGCCCAGGTCCAGGTGCCGTCCACCCGGCGGGGAACGACGTCCTTCACATGGACATGGTGAAGATACGGGCCGAGGACGGCGACGGCGAAGGCGGGGGCGAGGTGGCCCTCCATCATCATGCTCCCCGGGTCGTACACGGCGCCGAACGCCTCGCACGGCAGCCGGCGAGCGACCCGAACGAGGAATTCGGGGCCCGGGACGAGCGTGGCGGGAGCCATCTCGACGAGGAGCACCAGGCCGTTCCTCGTGGCGATCGAGACCCGCTCGGCCAAGTCGTCGCTGAGGCGATCCAGCTCGTCGCCGGCCGCTCCCCCCGCATAGGGCGGGGCGAAGACGCGCAACTGGGTCGCGTGGGTTGCCAGCGCCAACTCGACGAGGTGCTCGAAACCGTCGATCGGCCCCGCGAGCGCGAGCTCGTCCTGGGCGCTCAGCCCGCAGACGGCGAGGCCGGCATCGCTCGTGATCTTCGCGATCCGCTTACCGCGGGCGGGGAGATCGCGCGGGCCGAGGCTTTGGGCGACCCCGGTTGCCCATTCGACGCCCTGCAGCCCCGAGCCGATCGCGGCCTCGCAGATCATCTCCGGCTCCCAGCCCCGAAGCGCCGAGCTGAGCAGGCCGAGTCGGTGACCCGCAAGCGAGCCTGCGCCGCTGCTGGCGGCGGAGCGCGGTCGAGGACCCTCTGTCACCCGCCGGCGCCCTGGCCGCCGGCCGTGTCCCACTCGTGGTGGTGGTCGGTCCACCAGCGGGCGATGTCCCCTCGTCGCATGAAGACGACATCGGGCCTGCTCTGGACGTACTCGACGAAGTCTCGCACCGCGGAGGCGCGCCCGGCCTGGCCGCTCCAGCGCTCATGGAGGCCGACGGTCATCAGCTTCGCGCCCTCTCCTCGTGCCGCTTCGTCGCAGAAGTAGTCGACGCCGGCACAAAGGCTCTCGAAGAAGTGCCTCGGGGTCGCGTACGTCGGGCTGAGGAGGTAGCGGACGTCGTTGTAGACCTTCGAGTACGGCACGACGAGAAACGGCGTCCCGTGCACATCGACGTAGTACGGCAGCTCGTCGTTGCAGGCGTCGGAGTCGTAGAGGAAGCCTCCTTCCTCGACGAGAAGCTCGCGCGTCTGCACGCTCGGGAACGAGCGCACGTACCAGCCGAGCGGATGGCTACCCGTCAGCTTCTCGAACAGCTCGACCCCGCGGCGCAGGTCCTCGCGCTCCTCCTCCCTCGACATGGTGGAGTTCTCCGTCCAGCGCCAGCCATGCGCCAAAGCCTCGTGGCCGGCATCGGCGATCCACTCCGCGACGGCGGGATTGCGCTCGAGCGCGACGGCGGCGGCGCCCACCGAGATCGGGACCTTGTACCGGTCGAACAGCCGGGCGAGCCGCCACACGCCCACGCGGCTGCCGAACTCGAAGTGTGACTCGGTGCCGAGATCGCGCACCTCGGGCCCAACCTGGTAGGAGTACTCGCCCCAGGTGTCGTTGCGGCCGTCGCCGTCAGGCAGCGAGTACTCGGCGCCGGACTCGTAGTTCAGCACGATGCTGATGGCGAGGCGCGCCCCGCCCGGCCAGCGCACGTCCGGCGGCGTCCGTCCGTACCCGACGAAGTCGCGCTGCGGCGTCCCCGCGCCTGGCGCGGCCCGCTGTTCGGTCATCGATCGTTTTCCTTTCGGCCGGAGCTCGCAGATACGGTATATCGCAGCTGACCGGGCGTGCCGGCGAAGCGAGTGAGGAGCGGTGCGTTGGGGTTCAAACTCTGTGTGATCAACCCGAACTCGGACGTCGAGGTGACCGAATACCTCCGGGAGACCGCACTCGGCGTGTTGCCTGCGGGTTCTAAGGTCGAAGCCGTCACGTGCACGACGAGCCCGATCGTGATCGAGACCTCCACCGACGACGTCCTGGCATCGGTCGCCGTCCTGCAGGCCGCCCTTGCTCGAAAAAGCGCGGACGCGTTCTTCGTCGGCTGCTTCGGCGCTCCTGCGATTGCCGCGCTTCGGGAGACGACTCGCGCCCCGGTCGTCGGTCTCGGCGAGGCCGCGGTCGTGCAGGCTCAGACCGTGACGAGCCGATTCGGTGTGCTCACTACCTTGGAACGCGGCGTGCAGCCGCTCTGGTCCCAGCTCGAGAGCATGGGAGTGGCAAGGAGCTGCCTCGGGATCCGGGCCGTCCATCCGCCCGACGGCGACGGCTGCGCCGGGCCGGATGCGGTCGCCCAGCGCCTGGCCGAGCAAGGCCGGGCGCTCGTGGCGGGCGGAGCCGACGGCATCGTCCTCGCGTGCGCCGCCTTCAGCCCGATGAGCCGCGAGTTGGCGGCGACGCTCGACGTCCCGGTCTGCGACGGCGTCATCGTCGGCGCGTCCATCGCCCACGGGTTGTGGGCTTCGGGCGCCTGGACGAGCAAATCCGGCGCTTATGCGTGGAGCGATGCGGCCTGGGCCAAGCCGAAGTCCTAGCTTGCAGGCCAGACCCGGATCCGGAGAGGGAGCGTGGGGAGATGAAGGTTTCTGAAGACCGGGTCGCCGGCAGCGAGGGAGTTGGGCAGCTCGCCGCGCGATGGGCGAGCGAGAACCCGAGTTCGGAGGCTCTCAGCGCGCGGGCGCATCGCTCGCTGCCAGCCGGGGTGACCCACGACGTCCGCCGCGCCGACCCGTTTTCGGTCGCCGTCGCGAGGGCGGCAGGCTCACGAAAGTGGGACCTCGACGGGCACGAGATCATCTGCTACGTCATGGGTCACGGTGCGCTGCTTCTCGGGCACGGCAACGCGGAAGTGGTCGACGCGGTGCGCGAGCAGGCGGGCCGTTTCCTGCACCCGGGGGCGGCTCACGAGCTCGAATGTGACTGGGCGGAGGCGGTGATCGGCCTCGTGCCGTCCGCGGAACGGGTGCGTTTCACCTCGAGCGGCACCGAGGCCACGCTGCTGGCGCTGCGCGTAGCTCGCGCGGCCACGGGGCGCCCGAGGATTGTCAAGCTCGCCGGCCACTTCCACGGTTGGCACGATCAGGTCTCATTCGGCACCGATCCGCCGTTCCGGGGCCCGGACACCGCCGGCCTGCCGCCCGGTCTCGAGGCCGACGTCGTGGTGAGCGCGGCCGATATCGACGCGGTGTCCGAGGTTCTCGCCCGACGCGACGTCGCGGCCGTCATCCTCGAGGCCTCGGGAGCTGCCTGGGGGACGGTGCCGCTGCCGGCCGGATTCCTCGAGGCGCTGCGGCGCGAGACGTTGGCGACCGAGACGGTCCTCATCTTCGACGAAGTCGTTTCGGGTTTCCGATGGTCGCCGGGCGGGGTGCAACAGGTCGCCGGCGTGCAGCCGGATCTGACGGCGCTCGGGAAGATCCTCGCCGGCGGTATGCCGGGTGGGGCCGTGTGCGGCCGGGCCGACCTGATGGGGGCGCTCGCCCTCTCCCCGGGCGATCCCCACCGGGTGGCGCATCCGGGTACCCACAACGCCCATCCCGCTTGCGCGGCCGCCGGAGTCGCCACGCTGCGGATCGCCGCCTCCGGCGAGGCCCAGGATCAGGGGGCGCGCCTCGCGTCCGAGCTCCGGGACGCGCTCAGCGGCGTGCTGAGCCGGCGGGGAGTCGCCGGCCTGGCCTACGGCGAGTCCTCGACCTTCCATCTTTTGCTCGGTCAACAGGGCGCACCCGACTCGCTCCCGCTGTCGAAGCTCAAGGCGGGTGTCGGCCCGCGGCTGTCTTCAGAGCTGCACTGCGGCATGCTGCTCGGTGGAGTGCATCTGTTCCACGGGTCCGGTTTCCTGAGCACGACTCATACCGAGCGCGATCTCGAGCAGACCGTCGAAGCCTTCGCCGCCACGGTTCCCGTCCTCCAGGCCGAGGGTCTCCTGTGAACGACTTGATGTTCGCCGGAGGCCGGGTCCTCGACCCGGGCGAGGGCATCGACACGGTGACGGACCTGAGCGTCTCCGGTGGCGTGGTCTCGGCGCTGGGCGAGAGTGAGACGGCCCTGCAGACCGTCGACGCCGGCGGCCTCATTCTCACGCCCGGGTTCGTCGATCTTCACACCCACCTCTACCAGGGGGTCTCCCACTACGGCATCGACGCCGACACGTACTGTCTCGGGCGAGGTGTGACCACGGCGATCGACGCCGGCTCGTCGGGCGCGCAGACCTTCCCCGGGCTGCGGCGTTTCATCATCGAGCCCTCCGAGACCCGGATCCTCGCCTTTTTGCACGTGGCGGTGCAAGGCATGATCACCAACCTGCTCGGCGAGCTCGAGGACACGCGCTGGGCGTCGCCGGACCAGGCGATCGCGAGGGCGCGCGAGCACTCCGACGTCATCGTCGGCGTGAAGGTCCGCCTCGGCTATCAGATGGTGGGCAACGACCCGGAGCCGGCCCTGCGGCTCGCTCGCCAGGCGGCCGACGAGCTCGGGCTGCCCCTCATGGTCCATGTCATCGACATGAACCAACCCATCTCCTGGCTGCTCCAGTTCCTGCTCGCCGGCGACATCGTCACGCACTGCTTCCACGGCAACGAGGGCGGCATCCTGCAGCCCGACGGCAGGTTGTTCCCCGCCGTCGCACGGGCGCGCGCACGGGGGGTCCTGTTCGATGTCGGGCACGGCATCGGCAGCTTCACCTACCGCGTCGCCCGCGCTGCACTTGCTCAGGGGTTCCCGCCCGACAGCATCTCGAGCGACATCCACGCCCACAACATCGCCGGTCCCGCCTACGACCAGGCGACCACTCTCTCGAAGCTTCTGCACGTCGGAATGGGTCTCGGTGACGTCATTCGGGCCACCACTACCGCCCCGGCTTCCGCGGTTCGAAGAGACGGGACGCTCGGGTCGCTGGCGCCGGGCCGGGAGGCCGACCTGACGGCCTTCGAGCTCCGGACCGGCCATTGGACGCTCACCGACGGAGAAGGGGTCGCCGAGGTGGCAGAGCAGCTTCTCGTGCCCCGCTACGTCGTTCGTGCGGGGAGGATCCACGAGCTCGACTGGCCGGTGGCCGGCGTGCTCGGCGACCAGAGCCCGTGACCGCGGGCCGAGCTGACCCGTGACCGCGATCGTCGGCGGACGGGTCGTGACGGCGGACGGCGAGATCGAGGCGGACGTGGTCGTGAGTGACGGCAAGGTCGTCGACCTGGCCGCGCCTGGAACGGCTTTTGGCGAGCACCTGGACGCCCGTGGTTGCTGGGTGCTCCCCGGGGGAGTCGACCCCCACTCGCACATCATGTCCGACATCCGGGCGGCGGCGTCGGCTGCGGCGCTCGGAGGGACGACGACCGTGCTGTCGTTCACCAACCCCGACCCGGGCGAGGGTGCGCTCGAGTGCCTGCTGCGCCGGCGTGAGGAGATCGCCGCCGCGCAGCCGGCGGTCGACATCGGACTTCATGCCATGGTCTACGAGCTCGACCGGGTCACCTTCGAGGAGCTGACGGAGATCCGACGCGCCGGCGCCGCCGGCATCAAGGTCTTCCTCGCCTACCCGGAGCTCGGCATCATGTGCTCGACGAGGCGGCTCTACGAACTGATGACCTGGACCCGCCGACTCGGGCTCCTCATGCAGGTGCACTGCGAGAACGGGTCGCTGATCGAGGCGCTCGTCGCGGAGGCGGTCGAGTCCGGCAAGCGTGGCCCGAGCGCCTTTGCCGAGACCCGCCCGCCCGAGGTCGAGCAGGAAGCCGTCGCCCGGGTGCTCGCGGCGGCCGCGCTTGCCGGCGCCCCGAGCTACCTCGTGCATCTCTCGTGCTCGCAGGCACTCGGCCAAGTGCGGTTGGCGCGTGGCCGGCGTCGCCCAGAGGTCTTCGCCGAGGTCTGCCTTCATCATCTGCTGCTCGACGACGATCACCACCGCAGCGGCGAGGACCGGTTCCTCGTCTGCCCGCCGCTTCGCGACCCGGGCGACCGCGAGGCGATGTGGGAGGGCATCGTCGACGGGACGATCGACACCGTCGGCTCCGACCACGTCCAGCAGCGTTCGCTCACCCCCGCGGCACTCTCGCTCGAGGGCGTCAGCCACCGCTACGGGCTTGCGGGGATCGGCCCTCGGCTGTCGCTGTTTCTTTCGGAGGGACTTGCCCGGGGCGTGCCGTTGCGACGCCTCGTCGAGCTCACTTCGACCACGGCGGCGCAGGTCTTTGGTCACCACCCCGGCAAGGGTGTGATCACTCCGGGCTCGGATGCCGACCTCGTTGTCTGGTCGCCCGAAGGCGGCTCGACCATGGAAGTGGGCTCGTTCGACGACGGCACGGGCGACAGCGTGTACACCGGCTGGCAGTACCACGGGAGCGTGCGGGCGGTGCTGCTGCGCGGCCGGATGATCGTGAGCGAGGGCCGCCTGCTCGAGGACCGGGGTGGGCGATACCTACCGTCGGGGAATCGGCACGGGGCGGGGCGGGATACTGTACGTCGATGATGGCGAGGCCGATCCGTATCAGCACCGCGCCTGCGGCGGGCGGCCCCGAGGAGCCGGGAGCGTGAGCGTGCACGCGTGTCCCGGGCCGGTTCTCGGCCTGGCTGAGCGGCCCGATACCTTGACCAACGTGGTCCTCGAGGCAGTTCGGAGCGCGATCGTGAACCAGGAGCTTCTGGCCGGCACTCGAGTGACCGAGGCGGGACTGGCCCGCCAGCTGAACGTGAGCAAGACGCCGGTGCGCGAGGCGCTCCTGCAGCTGCGGGAGATCGGGCTCATCGAGCCTGACGAACGGCGCGGCGGTCGCATCCTGAGCCCGTCGCGCACCACGATCAGCGACGCCTACGAAGTGCGCGAGGCGCTCGAGATGTTCGCGGCAGCCGCCGCTGCCGCCCGCGCCGAGGAACGGGCGATCAAGCGCATCCACCGGATCGCCGAGCGTTCGCTCCGCGCCGCGAGGGCCGGCGATCTCGAGGAGTTCAAGGATGCCGATGACGAGTTCCATCGCGCGGTCGCGGCGAGCGCCGGCAACCAGCGGCTGGAGCTGTCCATCGAGCGGTCCCTCACCCTCGTGAGCGCGCTCCGCCAGCGCGACGTGCCGGGACCGGCGGGCTCGATCGAGTGCGGGCAGGCGCACATCCGCGTCGCCGAGGCGCTCGGGACCCGCGACGCCGACGGCGCCTCCAGGGCCATGTCCGCTCACGTCCGCCACGTTGCCGTGCTCGTTCTCGCCGCCTACGACGAGCGTCACGACGAGAGCGGCTCCTCGGTCCGCCTGCCGCTGACCGCGGCGCGCTGACGCCTTGGCGAGCGCGCCCGGGTCCGGCTCGACCCGAGCCGCTGTGGCCCGCTCGTGAGCATCGATATCGCCAGGATCAGGGCGCAGTACCCCGCGCTCGCTGATGGCTACGCCTACCTCGACGGAGCGGCCGGCACACAGGTGCCCGAGAGCGTCATCGAGGCGATCTCCGCGGCCTACGCCGCCGGGCTCGGCAACGACGGAGGCGCCTTCCCCGCCAGCGTGCGATCCGGGGAGATCGACCGCGAATGCCGTCGCGCCATCGCCGACCTCGTCGGAGGCGAACCTTCCGGGGTGATTTTGGGCCCGAACATGACCACGCTCACCTACCGGCTCGCGGCAACCCTTTCGCAACGGTGGGCTCCGGGAGACGAGGTCGTCGTTTCCCGCCTCGACCACGACGCGAACATCCGGCCCTGGGTCCAAGCCGCAGCCCGCGCCGGCGCGGTCATCCGGTGGGCGGAGGTGGACCTCCCGATCGGTGAACTTCCTGCCGATCAGTACGACGACCTGCTCACCGAGCGCACCCGACTCCTCGCCGTGACGGCGGCGAGCAACGTCCTCGGGACCCGGCCCGACCTTGCGGCCATCACCGGCAAAGCTCACTCGGTGGGCGCACTGACCTATGTCGACGGGGTGCACTGGACGCCTCACGGGCCCGTCGACGTCGCCGCCTTCGGCGCTGACTTCTACGCCACGAGTGCCTACAAGTGGTCCGGTCCCCACATCGGCGCCGTCGTGGCGGACCCGCAACTGCTGGAGAGCCTCCATCCCGACAAGCTCGCGCCGGCGACCGACGCGGTGCCCGGCCGATTCGAGCGCGGAACGCCGGCGTTCGCCGACCTGGCCGGAGTCACCGCCGCCGTCGAGCATCTCGGCTCGCTCGACCCGACGGCGACCGGCTCCCGGCGCGAACGGATTCTCACCTCGATGTCGGCGGTCGAGAGCTACGAGGGCACCCTCTTCGAGCGGCTGGCCGGCGGCTTGGCGACGATGGAGCACGTGACCAGCTACGGATCGGCGTCGCGCCGGGCGCCGACGGCGTGGTTCAATCTCGCCGGCCGCCCGCCCCGCGAGGTTGCCGAGCACCTCGCCGAACGGCGCGTCAACGTCTGGAACGGCGACAACTACGCCTGGGAGGTCGCCGGCGCCCTCGGGATCCGCGACCGCGGCGGCGCCGTGCGTGCCGGCCTGGTGCACTACAACGACGAGTCCGAGGTCGACCGGTTGCTCGAGGCGGTTGCCGGGCTCGCTTAACGCCCGCTGGTGAGAACGGCCGAGCGTCGCGCCTCGGAGCCCGCCGCCGATCAGGCAGAGGCCGCCCGGTACAGCGTCGCCTCTCGCGCTGCATCGCCCAGCCACTCGAGCAGCTGCGCCGCGGGCATCGGACGTGCCAGCAGGAATCCCTGGGCGACGTCGCATCTGGTCAGCCGCAGCTGGTCGAGCACGCTCGAGGTCTCCACGCCCTCGGCCACGACCCGAAGCGCCAGGTTGTGCCCGAGGTCGACGATCGAGCGCACGATCGCACCGTGCGTGGGATCCTCCAGCATGTCGAGCACAAAGCTCTTGTCGATCTTGAGCTCGTGGATCGGTAGGGACGAGAGGTAGCTGAGCGAGGTCTGGCCGCAGCCGAAGTCGTCGATGCTCACCCGCACGCCACGGGCGTCGAGCGCGCCGAGGAGTGCGGCCGCGCGAGCCGGATCGGTCAAAAGGGCGGTCTCGGTCACCTCCACGATGAGGCGGCCGGCGGAGACTCCTCGATGCTCGAGGCACTCGATGACGCTGTCGGCGAAGTCGGCTCTGGCGAGGCTGCGGCCGGAGACGTTCACGGCGACCGAAAGCTCCGACGGAAAGTGGCGCAGGTCGGACAGCGCCCTGTCGAGCACCCAGGCCGTGAGGCCGAAGATCAGGTCGGTCTGCTCGGCCAGCGGCAGGAAACTGGCCGGGTACAGCAGCCCGTGAGTGGGATGGTTCCATCGCACGAGCGCCTCGACGGCCTCGATGCGACCGTCGGCGAGCCGAGTCTTCGGCTGGTAGTGCAGGACGAGCTCGCCCGACTCGATGGCGTGCCCGAGCTCGGTGACGAGCCCGAGATTCGCGGCGTCGTACTGATTCTGTGACGGCTCGTAGCGGACGACGCCGCTGTGTTGCGCCTTTGCGACGTACATCGCGATGTCGGCCCGCTGCAGGAGCTCGTCGACGTCTTCGCCGTCCTCGGGCGCCACGACGTAGCCGATGCTTGCCTCGATCGACACCGGCAGCCCCGCCACCGTCGTCTCGCGGTGGACGATGTCCCGCAATCGCCGCAGTGCCCGCTCAGGGTCGACGGCGTTGGTCAAGATGAGGCCGAACTCGTCTCCCCCGAGACGCGACACGGTGTCGCCGAGGCGCGTCTCGAGGGCGAGACGCCGGGCCAGCTCGGTCAGGAGGTGGTCGCCGTTCTGGTGGCCGAGGGTGTCGTTCACTTCCTTGAAGCGATCGAGGTCGACGATCGCGATCGCGGTCGGCCCGGCTCTGATCGATCTCAATGTCGAGACGGCCCGACGGTGGAAGAGGGCCCGGTTGGGCAGGTCGGTGAGCGTGTCGTGTTCGGCCACGAAGGCGTTCCAGGAGACTTGCCGGCGCAGTCCTCGGCTGGCGGAGGCGGTGATGACCATGAGCACCAGGTAGAGCAACGCCAAGCCGATGGCGAGATCGCGGTAAAGGTTGTGAAGCTCTGCGGTCACGTCGGCGTTGATCGGTGCGTAGGGGAGGTAGAGCTCGAGCACGCCCACGCGCTTCGCGGGTACGCCCGCCTCGAGCGGAAGGTAGACCTCGACCGCCTCGGGCCCGGCTTTCCCGGAGTCGTTGGAGTCGGAGCTGAGCCGCGTGAGACGGGCGACGACGGAGCCCCGGGCCGCGTCGAGGGCTTCGTCATCCGGGCGCTGCTTGAAGCCCGAGCCGTCGTCGGAGAACACGACATTGCCCGCGAGATCTCGCAGTCGAAGGCGCAGGACGTCCTGGGCCGTGACGGCGTGGGCGACGAGGCGCCGCATGTCGTCGACCTCGTGGGCGCTGAGGCCCCCGCTCAGGGGGCGGCCGGTGAGGATCGGTTCGACAGCGGTCTGGGCGACGACGAGCGCCTCGGAGCGCCCCTCGGCGATGCCCCGCTCGCGGGCGACCGAGCGATAGTTCCCGGCCAGAGCGACGCCGAGAACAAGGATCGGGAGCAGCCCCAGGACCCCGTACAGCGCGAAACGGCGTCCGAGCGAGCGCGGAGGAGCCGCGGAGGCCTTCACGCTCTATCTATCGGCCCCGCGCTTGCGAGCCTTGAGCAGCCAACTCTCGGCCTAGCCCGACCGGCGCGCTCGCGAGACGAGGCGCCTGCTCACTCCACAGGCTGGTGCGCCATGGCGGGCGGTTGACGCCCCGAGAGCAGCCAACCGGCGACGGCGGCGAGGAGCGGCATCCCGAGGAGGATGACGAGCAGATTGCCCACCGGAACACTCCCCAGAGCGGAGATGCCGCCGTTGAGCGAGTTGCTCCGGATATAGCCGATTACCCCGACGTAGCCGGCGACGGTACCGAGCACCGCGCCGAGCAGACCGAGGGCGCCGGCGGTGACGGCGGTGAGGGTGCGCCGGGTCCGGCTGCTCGCCCCGGTTGCTGCGAGGATTCGCAGGTCGCCGGCCGTCTCGCTGCGGATGAGGCCGACGGACATGGCGAGGACCCCGAGCGCGAGGACGATGCCGAACAACGTGGCCCAGTTGATGATCTCCGACGACGACGGTGCACTGTTCTTCGTCTCGATGGTCAGGCTCGCGCCGCCCGCGGCCACCTGTGCATTCGTGATCTGGCCAGCCGTGGGCGGATTGGGGCTCTGGACCAGCCAGCCGGACAGCAGCGTCCGCAGACCGAGCACCTTGACGGCGTGTTCGGTGATGACGGTGTTCGGTGCCGAGGTCCCCGAGGGAAGGGCGCTCACCTCCTGGATGACGGGGTTGGCGAGGCAGTCGCTCTTCGGGCATGGGAACTGCGCCCCGCCGTGGTCGCCGCCCGGCGGCGGGCCGTTGCCCGAAAAATAATTGCCGTAGGTGAGCTGCATGCCGGAGGTGCCGGACAGGCCTGGCCGCATCGTGAGCAGATCGGCGTCGGGGTTGATCTCCGAGGGCGTGATCCCGAAGGCCTTCAAGAGCTGCGGGGTGGCGACGTAGAGAGGTCCGGACCAGTTCCGCCCCGGGCCGTTGTGCTGCGGGGAGGCGCTCGTCGTCTCGAGGGCGATGAGGTCATGGGAGCCCAGCGATGCGGCGATGGCGGCCGTGGTCTTCCGCATGACCTTGAGCGAAGGGGTCTTCGCGCTGGCGGCCTTGCCGTTGCCGGAACCGCCACCGCCGTAGGGGCCGTTCGGCGTGTAGACGATGATCTGGTTCGAGGCGAGGTTCGGTCCCGCGTAGTCGAGCACGTTCCCGTAACGTGCTGCGGAGACGACCGAGATGATGACGGCGATGAGGATGCCGAGGCTGACCGCCGACAGCGCCGCGCCCGAGCGGGCCCGGTAGCGGGCGAGATCGCGCAGCGCGAGGCGCACCGCGACTGGCGCTCTCCGGCCGAAGCGGGCGAGGACCGAGAGGCAGAAGGGGGAGAGCAGGATCACGCCCGGGATGAGGGCGACGAGGCCGAGGACGAGCTCGGGGGTTCGAGGCTTGGCTCCGCTGCCACCGCCGGCGTAACCCAACAACAGAAAGGCAACGACGAGGAAGACGATGCCGGGAAGCGCCGAGCGGTGGATCTGGCGCGGGGGAGCCGGCCTTCCCGACAAGGCGGCCATGATGGGGATCTTCGTGATCGAGCGCGCCGGACGCGAGGCGGCGAAGTAGGTGGCCACGACGGCGAGCACGACAGCCAGGCCGATCACCAACCAGGGCAGCGCGAACACGCCGATGAGGTGGTGGGCGCTCTGCTCGAGGCTCGGCCGGTACGCGAGCCAGCCCACCAGCCCGACGACCACGCCGATCAGCGCTCCGACGACGCCCACGACGGCGCCGTTGGCCCGTACGACGAGACCGACATGGCGGTCGGTGGCGCCGAGCGATTCGAGCATCCCGAGGGAACGCAAGCGGCGCTGGGCGAGAACGGTGAAGCCTCCGACGGCAACGAGAGCGATGAGCAGCATCCCGAGCACGAGCCCGACAATCGAGATCGTCTCGGGGTTCAGTGCGTTGGAAGACGACACGCTCTGCGGAGTCTGCACGTTCGGGCCGATCGAGCCCGGAGTCACCCCGGGCGCGTCGAAGAGAACCGTGACCTGGGTCGGACTGCGGACCTGGCCCGGCGCCAAGAGGGCGAACTCGTCGAGCAGACTTTGGGGGTTCTCGACGATGCCGACCACGCGTCGGGTCGTGCCGCCCTGGTGCCAGAGCTGGCCGATCTTCAAGTTGAAGGCGGAAGCCACGCCTCCGGTCACCGCAATCTCACCCGGCCCCGTCGGGTACTGCCCGCTGAGCAGCGAGAGCATGGGCTGGCCGAACGGACCCTTCGGGTTCTGGGCGCGCAGATCGTAGGTGTTGATCGAACCCGGGATCGTCAAGGTCTCGTTCTCGATGACCTCGGTACGCCCGAAACGATGAAGCCTCGCGATCTGGCTGGCGAGGTTCGGGTCGGGACCCCCGAAGGTGGCAAGATCCTGGGCGGTGCCGAAACCGAAGTTGGCCGGCTGCACCGAATTGGTCGATACCGCAGCACCGAGGATCGTGGCGGCCACCGCCACGACAATGAGCGCCACGATCAAGAGCTGTTGGCGCCACTCGCGCCGGAACAGCCGCCAGGCCCACCGCACGACGGCACGGCGCGCAGGTGTTCCGCCGTCCTTTGGCCTCGCGTCGCGCAACGGGGGCAGCGTCAATGTGCTCACGACCGGGGACCCGCCTCGAGAAGGACATCGGAGCGCTCGGGAATCCTCTCGTCGACGACGTGCCCGTCGCGGAGGAACATCACCCGATCGGCCCAGGAGGCGAGGTGGGCGTCGTGGGTGACGACGACCGCGGCGACGCCACGCTTGCAGGCGCCGAGGATGAGCTGCATCACCGCCTCCCCGTTCGCCGTGTCGAGAGCACCGGAGGGCTCGTCGGCGAGCAGCAGGTGACGCTCGCCGACGACCGCCCGGGCGATCGATGCCCGCTGGCGCTCGCCGCCCGAGAGCTCGTCGGGAAAGTGCGTCGCCCGATCGGCGAGGCCGAGCTCGTCGAGCGCAGCCATGGCGGTGACCCGCGCCCTTTTCGCCGGGATGCCATCGAGCTCGAGGGGAAGTGCCACGTTCTCGACGGCGGTGAGCCCGGCGAGGAGGTTGAAGTCCTGGAACACGTAGCCGATGCTGCGCCGCCGGAGGCGCGCCTTGTCGTTACGGGACATCTTCGACAGCGGCGACCCGCCGATCAGCACCTCGCCCGCGGTCGGGTCCTCGAGGCTGCCGGCGATGGTGAGCAGCGTCGACTTGCCCGACCCGCTCGGGCCCATCACCGCGACGAGATGACCTTCGTCGACGGATAGGTCGATGCCCTCGATGGCGTGCACCGCCGCAGCCCCTTCGCCATAGGACTTCGAAACGTTGCGGAGTTGGAGGAAGCTCATCTGCCCACGACCATCCTTCGCCGCATGTGCGGCACTGAACACGGTAGATCACCTATAACCATACTCCGTATACTACGAGACAAAACTCAGAAGTCAAGTCGCCCGGTCCGCCGACCACGCGACTTCGTGCGTCTGGGTACCTGGCGAGACGCTCAGCGATGCGGGCTGGGCTGCGGATGCCCTTCCAGAAACGACTCGGGACTCGGCGGCGGCATCGTCTGGTCGACGACACGCCCGTCGCGAAGGAACACCACCCGGTCGGCCCACGAAGCGAGCTGGGCGTCGTGGGTGACGATGACCGCGGCGACACCGCGGCGGCAGGCGGCGAGGATCATCCGCATCACGGCCTCGCCGTTCGTCGAGTCGAGGGCGCCGGACGGCTCGTCGGCGAGCAGGAGGTGACGCTCCCCGACGATGGCGCGGGCGATCGCGACACGCTGACGCTCGCCACCGGAGAGCTCGTCCGGATAGTGCGTGGCTCGATCGCTGAGGCCGAGCGCTTCGAGCGCCACCGTTCCCGCTACTTGGGCCTTCTTGGCGGAGAGACCGTCGAGCTCGAGGGGCAGCGAGACGTTCTCCACGGCGGTGAGCCCGGCGAGCAGGTTGAAGTCCTGGAAGACGTAGCCGATGGTCCGGCGCCGGAGCCGTGCCTTGTCGTTACGGGTCATCTTCGACAGCTCGGCGCCGTCGATCAGCACCTCGCCGCTCGTCGGCTCCTCGAGGCTGCCGGCGATGGTGAGCAGCGTGGACTTGCCCGACCCGCTCGGCCCCATCACGGCCACGAGCGAGCCGCGATTGACCGAGAGGTTGAGGTCCTTGATGGCGTGCACCTCCGTGGCGCCGTCTCCATAGGACTTGGAGACCCCGCGCAGCTCGAGGAAGCTCACCGACGAACCACCAGTCGCCGTGCGAGTCGTGGCATCGTCGACGCGACGGGCGGCTCGAGCGCCGCGCGCTTGAGGCGGCCGTCGGCCGTGTCCAGCCAGCGCACGACCGAGTCCAGCCGGAACAGCTCTGCGTCGACCACGAGCGCGAAGGTGAGATCGAAGTCGGCTTCGTCCTCCTTCAGCCGAGTCCACTGCTGCATGAGCTCGACCAGGTAACGACGATGGATCTGGATCACGTCGTGCACCGAGACACCGGGTACCCGCAGCGCCGAGAGGACCTTGATCACGAGCTCGTCGCGAGGTGGCGAGGTCATGTCCGGCGGCGTGTTCAGCCAGCTGGAGAGCTCCTCCGAGCCTGCTTCGGTGATGTGGAAGCCCTTCTGCGGGCCCTCTTTCTCGGGCTCGTCGGACTCGACGAGGCCGTCCCGCTCGAGCCGTTGCAGCGTGGTGTACACCTGGCCGATGTTGAGCGGCCACACCTCGCCGGTGCTCGACTCGAACTCCTGGCGGAGCTGAAGGCCGTACTTCGGGCCCTCGCTCAGCAGGGCCAGGATCGCGTGGCGCACGCTCATCGGGTTGTCCAATCACTGATCATACGCAGTATGGTACAGCTGAGGTCAACCGCCGGGCGCCGGCGCCGGCGTGTAGCGGTCGGTATTGGCGCCGCCAGGGTGTGGCCGCCTTCGGTCGCCCGTGGACCGCGGGCGCTGCGCTGTCAGCCGCGCGGCGACGGTCGGGCGCCGCCGAGCGACCGATCGAGCACCTGAGCGAGCTGCATCACCTCGGGGGCGGGGACGCCCGGAGGGCTCAGCTCGGCGAGATGCCGCGTCAGCTGCAGGGCGCAGCCCGGGTTTGACGTGACGATCGCGTCCGGAGCCGAGGCGAGGATCGACGTCGCTTTGCGCCGGCCCAGCTCGACCGCCGGCTCGGGCTCGAGCAGGTTGTAGAGGCCCGCCGACCCGCAACACAGCTCGGGCTCGGCGAGCTCCAGCAACTGCAGGTCCGGAATGGCCGAGAGAGCGCGGCGCGGCTCGCGGCGAACTCCCTGGGCATGAGCGAGGTGGCAGGCGTCGTGAAACGCGAGCCGGAGGGGGAGCGATCCGTAGGACGCCCGTAGCCCGACCGCGGCCAGGAACTCACCGAGGTCACGAACCTTGCCCGCGAACTCAATGGCGCGGGCGCCCTGCGCTTCGTCGGCGCCGCCGAGGGCCCCGTAGCGCTTCATCGACGAGCCGCATCCGGCGGCGTTGACGATGACGGCGTCGATCCCCTCGAGCGACGTCGTCTCGATCAGGCCCCGGGCGAGCTGAGCGGCCAGCTCGTGGCGCCCCTCGTGCAGCGCGAGTGCTCCGCAGCAGGGCTGGCCGGCGGGGACGACGACGTCGAAGCCCTCGGCGTTGAGCACGCGCACCGTGGCGGCAGTCACCTCCGGGAAGAACACCGATTGGACACATCCCCGCAGCAGCACGACCCGGCCCCGCACCGGGGCGGTCGGGCGGCTCGCCGGCACCCTGCTCACCAGGCTCTTGAAACTGACCGCCGGGGCCAGCGAGTCCATCTCCCGCAAGGCACGCGGGAGGCGGCGCCAGAGGCGGGATCGCCCCAGTCGAGGGCCCATCCCGCTGCGGCGGTACGCGACGAGCCCGACGCCGGCAAGCCGCAGCCGCCAGCGGTAAGGGAACAGTCGCAGTGCCAGGTCGACGGTCCGCTCGTGGCCGCGCCGGTGAGGCTGGCTCGGGTCGACCTTGTTCGCCAGCTCCCGGCGCGCCAGGTCGATCACGTGCTCGTACTGCACTCCCGAGGGACAGGCGGTGACGCAGGCGAGGCAACCGAGGCAATTGTCGAATCGCTGCGCCATCTCGCCGTCCAGCGCCACCCTTCCCTTCAGCCAGGCGTCGAGGAGCTGGATGCGGCCCCTCGGCGAGTCGGGCTCTCGTTGCCAGAGGACGTAGGTGGGACACGCCGGCAAGCAGAAACCGCAATGCACGCAGTCGGCCACCGCCTCCCTCGCACGATCCTCGAGGGTCGAGCCTGGCGCCTCCGGCGGGGGTGACACGTCAGATCCCACCGACGAACGCTCCTGGTGCGCAGCGGTCGTGCGGATCGAGCTCGACCTTGAGGCGTCGCATGAGTGCGACCGCTTGCGGCGGTGGCCCCCAGCGATCCACGAAGTCGCCTTCCTCACCACCGAAACGGCGCACCGTCACATGACCCCCGAGCCGCTCGACCGCCGACCGCCACGCGGCGAGGACCGCGGCACGACCCGCGCCGCGGAGACAAGCGGTGTGCACACCCACGAGCGCGTGCGACACGAAGCCGCACTCGACTTCGGCGGCGCCCGCCAGCTGGCGCAGGTTCCCTGCCGCCTCGGGCGTCCGGCTCGGTCGCGTCACCGCCCGCACGACGAGGTCGCTCGCCGTCCCCGCCAGGAGGCCGTCGATTGCCGCCCAGGCCGCGAGCTCGCGGTCGCCCTCCAGGATCGTCGCGTCGACACGACGGAGCTCGCAGAGCCGGAGAAGGTCGCCCGCCTGGGCGGCCGTGGCCCGCTCGCTCCTCTCCTCGAAACGGGCGAGCAGGGCGCCCGCTTCGACGGGCCCACCCCCGCCGGCGACGGCCTGACGTGCGTCGAAGTGCCAGTCGACCGCGGTCGGGCTCAGGCCCGAGCTTCGGATCGCCTGAGTCATCTCTCGAACCTCCTCCAGCGGGCAGGTGACCGCGACCGTCCGGCTCGCGTGGCGCAAAGGATGAAGCCGCAGCGCAATCTCCGCCACGAGGCCGAGGGTGCCGAAGGCGCCGCAGTAGAGGCGGGCGAGGTCGAACCCGGCAACGTTCTTGATCACGCGCCCGCCGGAATGGGCGACGACCCCGTCTCCGGTGACGAGCGTCGCTCCGATCACGAGGTCCCGCATCGTCCCGTAGGCGAGGCGCCGCGGGCCGGCGTCGTTCGTCGAGAAGATGCCGCCGACCGTCGCCCCCAGCTCGACGAACGGCGGGTCGACGGCGAGCCACTGGCCGTGCGGGGCGAGCTCCGCCTGGAGGTCGGCAAGGGCCGTCCCGGCTCGCACGATCGCGACGCCGTCGAGCGGATCGTGAAACACGATGCCGGTCATCGAGCCCGTCGAGATCGTGGCGGGGGCGGGCGACGAGTGGGGGGGAGGGCAGGGCTTGGTGCCACCGCCGGTAAAGACCACCGGTGGGCCGCCCGCGCGCAGCAGTTCCGCCGCCGCCGCCGCCGTCTTCGGCTCGGCGAGCCCGCCCGGTTCGAGGACGGTCACCATCGCTCGGCGACGCCAGCCTGTTCGATCGGGTGGCGCCGGTAGGGCCCGGGGGACTCGCCGCAGAGCCGGGGGGTCGGGAACACCTTGTCCGGATTGCAGAGCCCGGTCTGGTCGAAGGCACGACGAACCCGGTCCATCACGGCCAGATCGTCTTCGGAGAACATGAGCGGCATCAGGCAGGCCTTGTCCGTGCCGACCCCGTGCTCGCCGGTGATCGAGCCGCCGAGCTCGAGACAGCAGGTCACGATCTCCTCCGACAGCGCCTCTGCAGCCTCGTCGGCCCCCGCATCGGCGGCGTCGAACAGCACGAGCGGGTGAAGGTTGCCGTCGCCGGCGTGAAAGACGTTCGCGACCCGAAGGCCGGCGCCGGCGGCCAACTCTTCGATGCGGGCGAGGACGGCGGGAAGGGCGCCTCTCGGCACGACGCCGTCCTGGACGATGTAATCCGGGGCGAGCCGGCCCATGGCGGCGAACGCGGCTTTGCGGGCCCGCCAGATCGTTGCCCGCTCGGTTGCGTCGGCGGCCACGCGAAAGCTCCGGGCGCCGACGTCACGGCAGATGGCCTCGATCGCGGCGATGTCCTCCTCGACGCACACCGGGTACCCGTCGCACTCGATGATGAGCACCGCTGCCGCGTCGAGCGGCAGCCCGGCACCGGTTGCCGCCTCGCAGGCCTCCATGGCGAGGCGGTCCATCATCTCGAGACAAGCAGGCACGATCTGCGCGCCGATGATGCCGGCGACCGCGCGGCCCGCGGCGGTGACCGACGGGAAGTCGGCGAGAACCGTTCGTACCGCCTGCGGCTTCGCGACGACCCGGACGGTGATGCCGACCGCGGCGCCGAGGGTTCCCTCAGAGCCGACAAACACCCCTCGCAGGTCGTACCCGGGGGCGTCCACCACGTCGCCTCCGAGGGTCACGAGATCGCCGTCGGGAGTGACGACATCGATGCCGAGGACGTGGTGGGTCGTGAAGCCGTACTTGAGACAGTGGGCGCCGCCGGAGTTCTCCGCCACGTTGCCCCCGATCGTGCACACGACCTGACTCGACGGGTCGGGTGCGTAGAAAAGGCCCTCCGCGCCGACCAATGCGCTGACCTCGAGATTCGTGACGCCAGGTCCCACCTTGACGAGGCCGTCGGCAAGCGCCACCTCGGCCACCTCCCTGCATCCCGCCAGAGCGACGACGACGCCACCGTCCGACGGCGTGGCGCCACCGGAGAGTCCGGTGCCCGCGCCTCGTGCGACCCAGGGAACCGAGGCGTCCCTACATGCTTTGACGGAGGACACGACGTCGCCGGCGTTCTCGCACAGGACGACCAGTCCCGGCCGGTGCCGGCTGCCACCGAACCCGTCATGGTCATAGGTGTCGAGGTCGCCCGGGCTTTCGAGCAGCTGTTCGGCGCGCAGGCCCGCATCGAGGAGGCGCCGGCGCAGCATGCTGCGAGACTAGGCGCCGTCACCGGCCTTCCACCCGCTGGAATAAAGATAGGATATTGTTTCTTTAACAGCTCAGGCGAGACAGGGAAGTCTCTCCGGTGGGAGGAGGTGCGGGATGCAAGTCGCACTCGTAACGGGGGCCTCACAGGGCTTCGGACATGCCCTCAGCGAAGGGCTGGTCGAGCAGGGCTGGTCGCTCGTGATCGACGCGAGGGACGGCGAGGCACTCGCTGGGGCGGACCTGGCGCTGCGCGCCGGCCTGTCGCCCGGCGCAAACCTGGTGGCGGTCGCCGGCGACGTCACCGATCCGGCGCACCGAAACGCGCTCGTCCAGGCGTGCGAGGACCTCGGCGGCATGGACCTTCTCGTCAACAACGCCAGCCTCCTCGGGCCGACGCCGCTCCCGCATCTCGCCGACTACTCAATCGACGACCTCCGCCGCGTGCTCGAGGTCGACACCGTCGCACCGCTCGCACTCACCCAGCAGGCACTCGAGCAACTGCGGAGATCGGCAAATCCCCGAGTCCTCAACATCACCTCGGACGCCTCCGTGGAGCACTACGAGGGCTGGGGCGGTTATGGATCGGCCAAGGCAGCGCTCGACCACCTGAGTCTCACGCTCGGAGTCGAGGAGCCGGGCGTGCGGGTCTGGGTCGTCGATCCGGGCGACATGCGCACCGCGATGCATCAGGAAGCGTTCCCTGGCGAGGACATCTCCGACCGCCCGCTGCCGTCTGCGGTCGTGCCCGCGTTCCTCGCCCTCATCGGGGGCGAGCTTCCGAGCGGGCGTTACCGGGCGGCCGAGCTGAGCTCGACCCGAGCTCCGGCATGACGGCCGCGTCGGCGGTGGAGCGGGCGCCCTTGGTCGGAGGCTCACACCGTTTCGTGCTCCCGGCGGAGCTCGAGGCGTCCGTCCCGCCAGAGGCGAGGGGCCTGACGAGAGACGCCGTGCGCCTGCTCGTCGCGCACCGCGGCGATGGCTCGCTCGTGCACGCGACGTTCTCGGAGTTGCCCCGCTTCCTCGAGGAAGGCGATCTCGTCGTCATCAACACCTCCGGCACCCTGTCCGCCGAGGTGACGGGCACCGATGAGAGCGGCCGGTCGATCGACGTCCATCTGTCGACCCAGCTCCCCGCGGGACTGTGGACCGTTGAGCTTCGCGAGGGAGGGCAGCCCTACTTCCAAGCTGCGGCCGGCGACAGCCTGGCGCTGCCTGCAGGCGGGCGAGTCGACCTCCTCGCCCCGTACGCGACCAATCCCGGCGGCGTCCGGCTCTGGGTTGCCAAAGTCGAGACTCCCGATCCGCTCCACACCTATCTCGCCGTCCACGGGCGCCCGATCGCCTACGGCTACGTCCGGGGCCACTGGCCGATCAGCGCCTACCAGAACGTGTACGTCACCGAGCCGGGCTCAGCGGAGATGCCGAGCGCGGGACGGCCCTTCACTCCCGCGGTCGTGACCCGTCTCGTGGCCAGAGGGGTCGGCGTCGTTCCTTTGCTGCTGCACACCGGTGTTGCCTCTCTCGAGGCGAACGAGGCCCCGTATCCCGAGTACTTCAAGGTCGCACCGAGCACCGCCAACCGGATCAACGACACGCATCGGGACGGCGGACGGGTCATCGCGGTAGGAACCACGGTCGTGCGGGCCTTGGAGACCGTGGTGGACAACCGAGGGCAGGTTCATGCGGGCAACGGCTGGACCGATGTCGTCATCACCCCGCAGAGAACGATCCTCTCCGTCGACGGGCTGCTCACGGGATTGCACGAACCGAAGGCCTCGCATCTCGCGATATTGGACGCGATCGCGGGCCGAGAGGTCCTCGAGCGCTCGTACGCGGCCGCGCTCGAGGCGGGCTACCTGTGGCATGAGTTCGGCGACGTGCACCTCGTGCTGCCATGAGCGAGGAGGCTCCCGCCGCCGCAGAGCTCCCGCTCGCGACGATGGCGTCGCCGCGGCGCGCAGTGCTCGTGGATTTGAAGCGCCGGGGCGCCATGACAGCGGGCGAGATCGCCAAGCCCCTTGGGATCACCGTCGTCGCCGTCCGCCAGCAGCTCGTTCGCCTCGAGGAGGACGGCCTCGTCGTCCACCGCTCCGAGCCTGCCGGACGCGGGCGACCCTCGCACGTCTACGAGCTCACCCCTACGGCGGAGGCCCTGTTCCCGAAGCGCTACGGCGAGCTGACCAACGAGCTCCTGAGCTACCTGGGCGGTCCGGAGAGCACCGAGGTGGCCGGTCTCTTCGAACAGCGCCGGCGCCGGCGTCTCGAGGACGCCAAGCCGCGCCTGGCCGGGTTGAGCCTCGAGGGCCAGGTCGCCGAACTGACAAGGATCCTCGATGACGACGGTTACCTCGCCGACGTCGAGCAGCTGGAGGACGGCGGCTGGCGTATCACCGAGCACAACTGCGCCATCGTCTCGGTGGCGACGGGATTCCGCCAGGCGTGCTCGAGCGAGCTCGCTTTCATCCGGGACGCGCTCCCGGCTGGCCATGTCGAGCGTGTCGCCCATCTGATGGACGGCGCCCACGTGTGCGCGTACGAGGTCCACGCTCTCGACACGCCCTGAACCGGTCGGAGCTTTGCACAGCTTGCCGTGCGGAGCTGCCCAGATGCTCAAGCCGGGTTGTCATCGAGCCGATCAATAGATCACCGGTAGGTCATCACCAGTTCGGTGACGGGACACGAACGGCGACGCGGTGGGCTGGCTCCTGCCCGCGACGGGAGGGGCGAGTGCACGACGAGCGAGGGCGCGTGGGGAAGTCCCGACGCGATCACTGGCACCGGGAAGCGCTGTCGGGCTACGTGCAGGGTCGGATCATGGCACGCTCGCTCGGGACGCTGTTCCTGCTCGCGGGCGCCACCGCCGGCGCATCACTCGGATTTCCGAACGCGAAGTATTCGGTCCCGCATGTCGCGCTGATCGTCGCGTGCATGGGCCTCGTCACGGGCGTGCTGCTGGTGTCCGGCGCACTCAACGAGGCGCCCCCAAGAACCTTCAAGCTGGTCGTGGCCTTCGGAACGGTCCTGGTTGCCGCCGGCGTCTACGAAGGCGGAGGCCCGTCGAGCGGAGCTCAGTTCTTCTTCCTCTGGGTGATCCCGTATGCCTTTGCCTTCTTCTCGACCCGCCAGGCCGTGCTTCAGACCGTTCTCATGGCTGCCAGCTACGCAGTGGTGCTCGCTGTTCAGGTGCACCAGCACCCGGCGCTCGGGCCGGGCGGGCTGCTCGCCGGGATGTGGGTCATCGCCGTGGCCACCGTCGTCATCGTCGGCACCCTTGCCCGGCGCCTCAGCCGTTCGTTGCGGGATGTCGATCGGAGGTTCCATCGCAGTTTCGTCGATTCGGCGATCGGCGCCGCCTTCGTGTCGACGGATCTCGTGTGGCTCGAGGTCAACGATGCGCTGACCAAGCTGCTCGGTCGAACGCGTGAGGAGCTGGTGGGTTCTTCGACCCTCGCCGTCACCCATCCCGACGACGTGGAGGTCTCCCGGACGGCCTGGCACGCGACCAGCGAGAAGACGGTGGAATTCGAGAAGCGCTACCTGCGTCCCGACGGCTCGGTCATCTGGGCTGCGCTCTCGATCTCCATCATCACCCCTGAGGTGGGGGAGCCCTACCACTTCACCCAGTGCCGCGACATCACCCAGAACAAGCAGGATCGCCAAGCACTCGAGCACCAAGCGGTGCACGATTCCCTTACCGGCCTGTTCAATCGCACGCTGTTGGTCGACCGTCTCGAGACCTCGCTCGCGCGCAGGCAGGAGAGCGGCAGGCAGGTCGGCGTGATCCTGCTCGACCTCGACCAGTTCAAGGTGGTCAACGACTCGTTGGGGCATCACGTCGGCGACGAAGTGCTGTCGGCGATCGCACCCCGGCTCTCGGCGGCGACGCGCCGGGGTGACACGCTCTCGCGTTTCGGCGGAGACGAGTTCGTTCTACTCTGCGAGCTGCTCCGGGACCCGATGGACGCCATCGACCGCGCAAATGAGCTTGCTGGTGCCCTCTCCAGTCCGGTCGAGCTCTCGTCGGGGAGCTACACGGTGTCGGCCAGCATCGGGGTGGCCGTCTCGACCACGCCGGCCGACACTGCTTCGGCCCTGCTGCGCGACGCCGACGCTGCCATGTACCGGGCCAAGGCTGCGGGCCGGGGGCGTGTCGAGATGTTCGACAACAGCATGCGGGACCAGGCGATGGCGCGCCTGCAACTCGAGAGCGATCTGCGAGGCGCCGTGCCCGGTCATCAGCTCGTCCTCGAGTACCAACCCGTCGTCAACGCGGCGACCGGCCGGCCGGTCGCCGTGGAGGCGCTGGTCCGCTGGGATCACCCGACACGGGGGCGCCTCGGCCCGGACATATTCATCCCGCTGGCCGAGGAGACCGGGCTGATCGTCGAGATCGGCGATTGGGTTCTCGAGGAAGCGCTGACCCAGCTCGCGGCGTGGCAGGACGCTGTGCCGATGGATCCGCCCCTGTCCGTATCGGTGAACGTCTCTGTTCGCCAACTTGCCGTGCCGGGGCTGGTGGAGCGGATGGCTCACCTGCTGCGAGCGCTTCCGCTCGCCCCAAGGAGCGTCGGAGTCGAGCTCACCGAGTCGGTGCTGCTCGACGAGGGCTACCCGTCCAGCATGCTTCAGGCCCTTCGCGATCTCGGAGTGCACATCCTGCTCGACGACTTCGGCACCGGGTATTCCTCGCTCGCCTACCTGGAGAAGTTTCCGATCGACGCGCTGAAGATCGACCGCTCCTTTGTGGCGCGTCTCGAGGAGGGTGAGGAGCGCGGCGCGGTGCTGCAGGCCATCTTTGCCATGGCGTCGGCGCTCGGACTCGAGGCGATCGCCGAAGGAGTGGACACTGCCGAACAGCTGCGCCAGCTCCGCGAGCTCGGCTGCCGTTGGGTACAGGGATTCGTCATCGCACGGCCGCTTCCGGCTGCGAAGGTGCTCCCGTTCCTTGTCGAGCAGGCGACGCTCTCGAGCGCTGTCGGCGGCGCCCCGACGGGCTGAGGCGCCGGCCCTGCCGGCGGGTCCCCGCCGGCCCGCCTCAGGCCTGTGAGGCGAGCGGGCGCTCCCTCAGGTAGGGGAGCGGTACGGCGGGATCGGCACCGTCGATCTCTCGCCCGAGCCGGTGGCCGTCGAAGATGGCATCGCCGAGCACCCGAGGTGCGACGCAGTCGCCGGCGCGGTAGACCCCTTCGATGCCGGCGGACCTCAAGACGCCGTCTGGCTGGCTCATCAGCTCGCGGTACAGGCCGTCACGGGAGGTCCGCTGAGTCACGAGCACGATCGCGTCCATCACGAGACGGATCGGGGACTCGTACGGCCCGAGCCCGAGGGCAAGGCCAGGCTGGATCGACTCGAGGGAGATCTCGGTCATCATCTCCACCCCGATCTCGTGCAGCCGGCGGCGGAGCCGGTAGCTCTCGAGCGTCTCGAAGCAGACCGGCGCGATCTGTTCGTGCGGCGTTGCGAGCACGACCTGGTGGCCCTCCTCGCGGAGCAGCTCTGCGAGGCCTGCGCCCATGAAGTAGCCCTCGCAGTCATAGACGAGGACCCGCTGTCCCGGTGGCCGCTTGTCCTCGAGCATGATCTGCTCAGGGGTGAGCACCCAAGGCTCGCCGGCGTCGGCGCCCACGATCGGCCCGAACGTGACGCCGCTCAGGCCGTCGGTTGCCCAGGATGAGCCGGTCGTGACGATCACCAGCTCTGCGCCGTAGCCGAGAGCCTGCTCGAGCGAGATCGTCACCCCAGTGACGATCTCGACGTTCTTGCGCAACTTCTGAAGCTGCACGGTGCGCCAGCCGAGCACGCGCCCCCACTCCCCGAGGCCAGGCAGCTTCGGGATCCAGCGCGCCGTGCCGCCGATCTCGTTCGCCGCTTCGACGAGGTGCACCCGTCCGAAGCCGCGTTTGGCGAGCACGATCGAACATTCCATGCCAGCCGGACCGGCACCCACGACGAGCACATCACGATCCGCGTTCGTGGCCGGCGTGAAGACCTCGGGATGCCAGCCGCGGCGATGCTCCTCGCCGGCAGCGGCGTTCTGGGTGCAGCCGAGATGTCCGCTGTACTCGGCCCGCGAGTAACAGAAGTTGCAGCCGATGCATTCGCGGATCTCGTCGTAACGGCCTTCCTCGATCTTTTTCGGCAGAAACGGATCAGCGATCGAGGGCCGCGCGGCCCCGATCACATCGAGCTCGCGGCTGCGGACGAGCGCCGCCATCGTGTCCGGGTTCGTGAAGCGCCCGACCCCGACGAGCGGTTTCTGGGTCACTTGGCGGACCTCGTGGGTCCACTTGAGCTCATAGCCCTCGCCGAAGAAACGGGAAGCCGCCGAGTCGATCCGCTCCATCCCGGCCACAGCGCCCACGGTGATGTCCCACAGGTCGACCAGATGATCGGCCATCTGGACGAAGCCGACTCCCTCCTCGGTCGATACCCCCCAGGGCCCGAGCGCTTCGACGGCGAAGCGTGCCGCGATGGCGCAGTCGGACCCGACGGCCGCACGCACGAGCTCGAGGGTCTCGAGCCAGAGCCGGGCGCGGTTCTCGAGCGTGCCGCCGTAGGCGTCGCTCCTCTGATTCAGCATCGGGGAGAGGAATTGCAGCAGCAGGAAGCTGTGAGCGCCGTAGACATAGACAATGTCAAAACCGACATCCCTGGCGCGCACCGCCGCGGCCACCCAATCCTGCTGCACTCGACGGATGTCGCCCACGTCCATCTCCTTCGGAGCGGTCCCGTCGGGATACATCGCGTTGGAGATCTGCGAGGGCCCGATGGCTGGCCACCGCGACTCTCTCGGGCGCGCCATCACCCCGCCGTGATGCAGTTCGATGCCGGCCAGCGAGCCGTGACGATGCACCGCAGTGCACATGAGGGCCAGGTTCTCGGCGTCGGCGTCGTCCCAAAAGCGCGACGATACGAGCGGCATGGTGTCGGAGTCCTGGCTGATCGGGGCGTACTCGGTGCAGACGCCCGCCCATCCGCCTTCCGCCTTCATCCCCCGGAACGCGGCCTGCGACCAGGGTTTCTCCGTGCCGAAGCCCGTGCAGTGCGGCACTTGATAGAACCGGTTGCGGAGGACCTTCGGCCCGATCGTGATCGGCTCGAACAACACGTCGTGGCGCGGGTGGCGCATCGTCACAGCTCCGTGGCCGGCGCGTACTGCCTGGCTTCTTGGCTGTAGAAGTAATGCTTCATCAGGTTCGCCGAGTACCGGCTCGCCGGAGGGGTTCTGCCGAGCGCCTCGGCCATCGCCCGGACGTGATGCGGCGCCGCCCCGCAGCAGAGCCCGAAGTAGCGAACGCCGAGCGCCGCCGCGAGCGTCGTGAACTCGGCGATCTCGTAACGGTTGCACGTGAAAGGATCGAGGGCGACCGGGAACGCCCGCACGCCGAGGCGCGGATCGGTCAGCATCTGAAACATCGATTCGGCATGGTGCGTCCGGTAGGGCACGGGCAGGGCTGCGACCGGGACGCTGACGCTGGCGAGGATCCCGGCGAGATACGGGTACATGGTGGCCGGCCCGAAGCCGCAGTTGAGACCGACGACATCGGCGCCGGCATCCTCGAGCCGCTTACAGGTCTCCGCCGCGGTCCAGCCTTCTTCGCTTCCACGCACGGGATCGGGCGAGAACGTCACCACGGCGGGGAGGCCGGAGCCCTTGATGACCTCGCACGCGAGCACGGCTTCCCGGCCCGACCCGAAGGTCTCCGCGATGATGAAGTCGACCCCGGCCTCCGCGGCCCAGGTCGCCTGCTCCTCGAACATCGCCCGCACCGCCCGATGGCTCTCCTCCTCGGCGGTGTAGATGTTGCTGTTCGCGATGTCGCCGGCGAAGAGCGCACCAGACTCGTCCGCGACTTGCTTGGCTATCTCGAGGGCTTGACGGTTCATCGGCTCGAGAACGTCCTCCCGGCCGATGACGCGCAGCTTCTCTCGATGGGCGTAATAGGTGAACGCCTCGACGACATCTGACCCCGCGTGTACGAAGTCCCTGTGCAACTGAGCGATCACCTCCGGATGCTCGAGGACGACCTCAGGCACGAAGGCGCCGGCCTGGAGGTAGCCGCGCCGTTCGCATTCGAACAGGTAGCCCTCGGCGCAGATCACCGGCCCGGACTCCAGCCTCTCGAGCAGTCCTTTCCGGGCGGGCCCGGACCCATCGCTCGTCGCCTCCACAGCCGCCTCCTTCTTGCCGGCCCGTCGCCGATCTCGAGCCTTCCCGGACTGGCACGCTACAAGCAACACCCGACCGGAGACCGTCTCGCCGCCAGGGCGCCGGACACGCTATGACTGGGCTGTGACGGTGACTCGGCAGCGACTCGGGGGTGAGCTTCTCGCCGAGAGTCTCGGCGCGCTCGGGGCGGAGGTCGTGTTCGGCTTGCCGGGGGTCCACGCCCTCGGCGCCTGGGAGGGAGTGCGGCGGCGGGGGCTGCGCTCGGCCGTGTTCCGGACCGAGCTCTCGGCCACCTTCGCCGCTGACGGCTACGCCAGGGTGTCGGGGCGTCCCGCGCCGGTGCTGCTGTCGACGGGTCCTGGCGCGCTCAACTCGCTGACGGGGCTGATGGAGGCGGCGAGCTCCCATGTCCCGGTCGTAGCGGTGATGTCCCAGATCCCACGCGAGTTCGCGGGTCGCGGGCGCGGGTATCTGCACGAGCTCGACGATCAGCTCTCGAGCTTCCGGTCGGTGGTCAAGTGGGTGGCGAGCGTCCCGAGCCTCGAGGCTCTGCCCGGGCTCGTGGCCGAAGCGTGGCGCCAGGCTGCCACCGCGCCCCCGGGACCGGTCGTGCTCGAGGTCCCGGTCGATCTCCTCACCGCGCCCTGTGACGTCCCGGAGGTCCAGGAGCTCGACGGCTCGCCGCGCGCGGCTCCCGTGCCGTCCGACCTCGAGCTGGCCCGGGTAGCCGAGCTGCTGCGAACGGCCGAGCGGCCGGTGCTCTGGGCAGGGGGCGGAGTGCTGCGCTCCGGGGCTTGGGACGAGCTGACGGTGCTCGCCGAGCGGCTCGGAGCGCCGGTCGCCACGACCTACATGGGCAGGGGTTCGATCGCCTCCGGCCACCGGCTTGCCGCCGGCTCGTGCTGCGACGAGGCGGCGTTTCGCGAGCTGCTCGAGGGCGCCGACGTGCTGGTCTGCGTCGGGACCGAGCTCGGCGCCGAGACGACCCAGCAGTACGGGCTCCGTTTCTCGGGGACGGTCGTGCAGATCGACGTCGCTCCCGAGCGGCTCGGGGCGACCTTCCGCGTGCTCGGCGTCGTCGGTGATGCGCGCGGGGTGCTGCAGGCATTGATCGAGCGGCTCCCGGCTCAGCCCCGCCAGTGGGGACCCCGCGCCGTCGAGGCGCTTCGCCGGCGCGTGTCGACTGGCCTCGACGCCCAGGACCGGGCGCTCGAGCTCGGCCTGCTCGCCTCGATCGGCTCGGCTCTTCCCGAAGGTGCCGTGCAAGCCTGGGACATGACGATCCTCGGCTACTGGGCGGCGGCCCACCAGCCGTCGCCGGCGCCGCGGAGGTTCCTCTACCCGCTCGGCTCCGGCACGCTCGGCTACGCATGGCCGGCGGCGTTGGGAGCCTGCCTGGCGCTGCCGTCGACGCCCGCGCTCGCCGTCGCCGGCGACGGAGGGATCGCGTACGGCCTGGCCGAGCTGGTTACGGCGCGCCAGCTCGGGCTCGACGCCGCGCTGCTGGTCATCGATGACGGCGCCTACGGCATCTTGAAGGAGTACCAGCTGGCTTCGTTCGGCGAGACGCACGAGGTCGACCTGCTGCAGCCGGACCTGGTGGCACTCGCGGGCGCGGTCGGGATTCCGGCGCGACGGAGCAGTCCCGACGCGCTCGAGACAGATCTCGACTGGGCGCTCTCCACCGGGGGTCCGGCTCTTGTTCTGCTCCAGGAGCACCTGGCGACCGCGCTCGCGACACCGTGAGCCGGCGGTGACGCTGGGCGCACCGCCGGCTGGGCGGGCAGGCACATCGTGAGCCGGCGGTGACGGTCGGCACACCGCCGGCGCGGCGAGGAGGCAACTCGTCCAAGCTCGGGGACGGCAGCCTGCTGAGAGCGCTCGTCCGGGCGCCGCTCCGCTCGGTCGTCGCCTACGACCCCGGGCCGAGCATGGCCGAGCTCGGAGCCCGCTTCGGGGTGACCAGCCTCGTCAAGCTGAACTGGAACGAGGACTTGTTCGGCCTCTTGCCAGGTGTGCGGGAGGCGGTGATCGAAGAGCTGGTCCGGGCGCCGCTCTACCCCGAGCAGGCCTATGGCGACTTCCGTGAGGCGGTCGCAGCCTGGACGGGAGCCGAGCCCGATTGGATCGTGCCGGCGCACGGGATCCAGTCGCTCGTGCTCACCATCGTGACGGCGTTCGTCAACCCGGGTGAGCGGGTCGTGGTCCCATCTCCGACCTACGGCCTGTACCGCCAGGCGTGCGAGGCGTCCGGGGCCCAGCTCGTCGTGGTGCCCAACCACGGTCTTCGGCTCGATCTCGAGGCGATGGCGCTCGCGGCGCGGGGATCCAAGCTTGTCTTCGTCTGCGACCCGAACAACCCGACGGGTGACGCGCTCGCTCCGGGGGAGTGGACCCGGTTCCTCGAGGCACTGCCGGACGGCTGCGTGGTTGCCGTCGATGAGGCCTATGCGGACTACATGGCCCACGATGAGCGCCCGACCCGGGTCGAGGATGTCGCTTCGGCGCGGCCGGTGGTGCTCCTGCGCACCTTCTCCAAGCTGTTCGGCATCGCCGGCCTCCGGCTCGGCTTCGCCGTCCTCCATCCGGCGCTCGTCCCGTGCCTCGACGCGGTGCAGGAGCCGTTCAACCTGAACCGCCCGGCGCTGGCCGCCGGCATGGCCTGCCTCAGCGATCGGGCGGTCGTCGAGGCGAGGCGGTCCGAAGTGGTCGCGGCGCGAGACGCGTTCACGCTCGGCCTCGAGCGGGCCGGTTTCGCCTGCGCGCCCTCGCAGGCGAACTTCGTGCTGGTCGACGCCGGCGTGGATGACATGGCGCTCTTCGAGGGGATGGTGCGCCGCGGCTTTCTGATCCGGCCGGGCTCCGAGTTCGGTCTGGCCGGCCGCGCCCGCATCACGGTCGGCCCGAGGGCGCTCATGGACGAGGTCGTGGAGGCGATGGTCGCGGTCCGCGAGGAGATCCGTAACCGGGCCGCCGACACGAACCCTCTGTAGTCTGGCTATACGAACAGGTGTTCGGGTAGACTGCATGAATGACCGAACAAGTTCGACCGGGCCAGCTTCGGTGGCGCCTCGTCGAGGACGAGGAGTCCGGGATGCTGTTTCCCGAGGGCCCGCTCCTCGAACGCCACGTCGGCACTGGCGAGTATCGCGGCATGGAGTTCCTCCACGTCAACGCGCGGACGATTGTGAACGCGGTGCCGGCGGCGTCGAGGATGCCGTTTCGCTACACGATCAATGCCTACCGGGGTTGCAGCCACGCCTGCACCTACTGCTTCGCCCGTCCGACGCACACCTACCTCGGGCTCGGCATCGGTGAGGACTTCGAGCGCAAGATCGTCGTCAAGGTCAATGCCGTGGAGCGGCTCCGAGCCGAGCTTCGCTCGCCGCGCTGGCCAGGCGACCACATCGCGATGGGGACGAACACCGATCCCTACCAGAAGGCGGAGGGCAAGTACCACCTGACCCAGGGCATCATCCAGGTGCTCAGCGAGACCGGCAACCCCTTCAGCATCCTGACGAAGTCAACGTTGGTACTTCGGGACCTGGCGTTGCTCGTCGAGGCGGCGTCCAGGACGCGTGTGCGCCTCGACGTCTCGATCGGCACGCTCGACCGAGACGTGTGGCAGCTGACCGAGCCGGGGACGCCGCCTCCTGACAAGCGCATGGACGCCGTCAGGCGGCTCAACGAGGCGGGCGTGCCCTGCGGCGTGCTGATCGCCCCCGTCCTGCCGGGGCTGTCGGATTCCGAGGACCAATTGCGTGCGGTGACCGAGGCGTGCGTCGCAGCCGGGGCCGTTTCGGTGACGCCGATTCCGCTCCACCTCCGCCCCGGGGTTCGGGAGCACTATCTGGAGTGGCTCAGCGGTGTCCGGCCGGATCTCGGCGCCCTCTACGCCGAACGGTTCCGCCGAGGCTCGTACCAGTCTCAAGCCGAGAGTCGCCGCATCGCCGAGATCGTCGAGGCGGTCGGCTGCGGACCGGGTGGCCGTTCCGGGGGGCGCGAGACGCGAGCTGTGGCGGCCGGCGAGGCGACCGGCCATGCGGGGCGGCCCGTGAGCCTGCGAGCAGCGAGCGAGCAGCTTCGCCTTCTTTGAGCGCTACCACTCGACCAGCGTCCAGATGCGGGGTCGCTGCTCGCCTCCGACCGCGATGGCGGCGAACAAGCCGGCGGCCGTCTTCAGGTGCGCGAGTGCGCCGGCCTCGTCGCCGGCTGCGTGCAGCAGGTCGGCGAGATTCGAATGGAGTGCCGCCATCCGGTGGACGTCGCCCCGCTCGGTTCCGAGCCGCAGCGCCTCGTCGGCGGTCGCCAGCGCCTCCTCGAGTCGGCCCGACTCCGCGAGCAGGCGCGCCAGGTTGTTCAGCGCTGCCACCTTGGGCCCGGAGTCCTCGAGCCGGCCTGCCTGGTCGAGGCTCGCCCGCAGCGATGCCTCGGCTTTGGGCGTGTCGCCGGCAGCAGCCGCGAGCACTCCGACGACGTTGTGGGCGTGCGCGAGGGCGCTCCCGCCTCCGGCCGCCCCGCCCGTGTCGGCCGCCTTCGCTTGGCGCAGCGCAGCGTTGGCGAGCTTGCGGGCGCCGGCGTCGTTGCACCGATAGGCGACGAGGGCGAGGTCGGCCTCGACCCGCGCCCGTAGGACAGGGTCGTCGCCCGCGAGCTCGAGGGCAGCGTCGAGATGAGCCGCAGCGGCCGGCCAGTCGCCGAGCCGATGGTGGATCTCAGCGAGGCGGTGCTCGATGCCGGCGAGGGCCGGGTCGTCGGGATCGTGGATGGCAGCGGACCTCTCGAGCTCGACCAGCGCCTCGTCGTAGCGTCCGAGCGCAATCAGCGAGGCGCCGATGGCGCCGCGCACGTCACCTTCGGGAGCCGCATGACCGAGCTCCAGCGCCGTTCGGAGGTGGAGGAGCGCCTCCGCATGGGCGTACAGCGCCTGGGCCCGAAGCGCGGCGCGCCAGGACCATTCGAAAGCCTCGTCGGCCCGACCTGCCTCGCGCAGGTGCGCGGCGACCGCGGCCGGCGCCGCGCTCGACCGGTCCCGCTCGGAACCTCGCGCCAAGGTGTCAGCCGCCCGCCCGTGGAGCAGGCGCCGGCGGGCGGTGCCGATCGTCTCGTAGACGACGCGACGCAGCGCCGTGTACGGGAAGTCGTACGCGGGATCGGCGCCGCTCGCATCGCTCTGCTCCACGAGCAGGCCGCGGCGCATGGCCTCGTCGAGGGCGTCGGCCACCTCGGCCTCTCCCCGCCCACTCGTGGCCCGAAGCAGCTCCGCGTCGCCGCGGCCGCCGAGTACGGCAGCGGCGGCGAGCACCTGGGCCGTCGTCTCGGAGGCGACCGAGACCCGCGAGGCGAGGAGCTCGCGGGCGCTCGTGGGCAGCTGCCAGGCGCGCCCGTCGCCGAGGTCGCTCGAGCTGTGGAGCGCCTCGACGTAGGCGGTGACGAGCAGCGCCAGACCCTGCGTCTCGGCGAGGACCTCGGCCGGCGCGACACCGGTGACGCCGGACGAGGCGAGCAGCTCTGCGATGGCCTCGATGCCGAGCGGGCGGGGGGTCACCAGCGATGCCCGCCCGTCTTTGGCCAGCTCGGCGAGCGCGCCGGTCAGCGCCGCCGGCGGCCCAGTGTCGCTCTGCCAGGAGAGCAGGAGGACGATGGGCAGGTCCTCGAGTCGCCGGATCAGGAACGCCACGAGCCGCGCCGAAGCGTCGTCGGCCCATTGCAGGTCCTCGATGACGGCGATGCCGGCCGCCGGCCCGGCGAGCGCTCGGGCCAGCGCCGCGCCGACCGCCCGGTAGAAGCGGACCTGGGCGCCGGGGGTGTCCAACGGCGGCAGGCGAGCCTCGTGCGGGGGCGGCTCGAGGGCCGGCACGAGGCGGGAGAGCTCGGCGAGCTCGTACGGCTCGATGTGCGAGGCGAGCCCCGGCGCGACGACGAGCGCGCTGCGGAGCAGCTCGGTGACGATGCCGAGCGCCAGTCCCGCCTCGCCTTCGTGGCAGCGGGCGGTGATGACCGTCCCGCCGCTCGTTGCGAGCCGGAGGCGAAGCTCCTCGATGATCCGTGTCTTGCCCGAGCCCGCAGCTCCTTGGAGGCCGATGACCCGGCCGGCGGGCCCGACAGACCTGACAGCCGCCAGCACAGCGCTCATGACCTCCTCCTGGCCGAGAAGCGCCGGCACCTCCGCCGAGGGCCGCGAGGCGCCCCGCAGCTGAGCCGTGCCGTCGCCGGGAGCGGGCTTGTCCGGCGCCGAAGCGGACGCCGGCACCGGCGCCGGTAGCCGGGCGGCGCGGATGTCCTGGTAGAGGGAGGTGGTCTCCGACAGGGGAGTGACGCCCAGCTCCCGTTCGAGAACCCGGACGCAATTGCGGTACTGGCGCAGGGCTGCCGCTCGCTGGTCGGTCCACGCGTACAGGCGCATCAGCGTCTGATGTGCGGGCTCGTGCAGCGGATCGAGGGCGAGCCATCGGCGCGCGCTCGACAGGGCGGCTTCGAGCTTCCCGACGGCGATGCGTGCTGCCACCAGGGCTGCGAGCACGGCCCCGAAACGCTGGCGGAGATCCTCGGCCACAAATCGTTGCCAGTCGTCGAACTCCGGGCATCCCCTTAGGACGAATCCCGCCAGGAAGTCGTCCCGGTAGAGGTCCGCTGCCTCACCGAGCGAGCCGAGGTCCCCGTTCGCTGCCAGCCGCTCGAACTCCCACACGTCGCACCAGGTCGCAGCGCGATCGAGGGCGATCGAGCCGCGCGAGACGATGAGGGCCGGACCGACGGCGGAGCTGGTCACCGACAACGTGCGGCGCAGCGACGATCGAGCCCGCGAGTCGGGAGCGTCCGGCCAGAAAAGGCCGGCGAGACGCTCTCGGCTCTGCTCCGCGCCCGTCGCGGCGAGCAGGGCGAGAAGCGCAGTCGCCTTGCGCGTGTCGAAGCTCGCCGCGAGGCCGTCGCTCTCGACGACCGCCGGACCGAGCAGTGCTAGCCGCAGCGGCGCGGCCAACGTACCGTAACGGTCAGTGGTGAGCTTTCTGTCCACACGAGCCCGAACCGTAACGCTTTCGGAACGCCTGCGGCGTAGCTTCATCGCCAACAGAGGGTTCCGGACGAGGGAGAAGGAGGCGAAATGGTGAGTATCACCGAGGGCCGCTCGACGGACCCGGAGACTGACCAGACGGTTCCGGCCTCGCCGCCGGGACAAGCGGTGGAGTCCCGCCGGGGTCTCCGGTTGCGGAGACGGAAGGAAGCTCAGGGCGACACCGAGGTCGTCAGCGCGCCGCCGGCGCCGTCGCAGGAGTTTGCCGTTTCTCCGAATGACCCGTTGGTCGCGTACTTCCAGGGTGCCACCGGAGCGGTCGACATCACGGCCCTCGAGCTCGAGTCACCCGCACTCGACGAGATGCGGGAGGCCGGCGTCGTGATGGCGGTGCCCCTGGTCGCGTCCGGTGAGCTGATCGGGCTGCTGTCGCTCGGGCCGAGATTGTCCGAGCGCGGTTACTCGACCGACGACCGTCAGCTTCTCGATTCGCTCGCCAGCCACGCAGCGCCGGCGATGCGCGTGGGCCAGCTCGTCCAGGAGCAGGAGGACGAGGCCCGGCGCCGGGAGCGGATGGAGCAGGAGCTGGTCGTGGCCCAGCTCATCCAGCAGCAGTTCCTGCCGAAGACGCTGCCCGAGCTGGCCGGCTTCCAGGTCACCGCCTTCTACCGCCCGGCGCGGCAGGTCGGCGGCGACTTCTACGACTTCATCGAGCTGCCCGACGGCCGGGTCATGATGGTGGTCGGCGACGTCACCGACAAGGGTGTGCCGGCCGCGCTCGTGATGGCGAGCACCCACGCGCTGTTGCGCTCGACCGCCCCCCGGCTGCTCTCGCCCGGCGACACCCTCGCCCAGGTGAACAACCTCCTCTGTGGCGACATCCCGGCGCAGATGTTCGTGACCTGCATGGCGCTCGTGCTCGATGCCGCCACCGGAAGTCTCGAGTACGCGAATGCCGGTCACGACGTGCCGTACCTGCGCACCGACGCGGGCGTCGTCGAGCTGCGTGCGACGGGTATGCCGCTCGGCCTCATGCCCGGCATGGTCTACGAGGAGCGGTCGACGGTGCTGCGCCCGGGTGAGCGGCTCCTGCTCCATTCGGACGGCTTGGCCGAGGCGCACAATCCGCAGCGGGAGATGTTCGGGTTCCCGCGCGTGTCCGAGCTCGCCGGCCGGGACGCCGAGGACGGCCAGGGCATGATCGACCTTTGCCTGAGCGAGCTCGATCGGTTCAGCGGGCCGAACCACGAGCAAGAGGACGACATCACGCTGGTCGTGCTCGAATGCCGGCAGCGGAGCGCCTGGGCGGCGCCCGGTCCCGATCCGCTCGACGCCGAGACGGCAGCGATGGCGGCGGTCGTCGAGGAGCTGCTGGACGAGTTCGAGGTTGCGAGCGAGGAAGGCAACGAGCGCCTCGCCTTCAAGCGCGTCGCCGGCGTGGTGGCGGACTCCGGGCTCAGCCCGGACCAGATCGAGCGCCTGAAGACCGCCGTTGCCGAGGCGACGATGAACGCCATCGAACACGGCAACGCCAACCTTGGCGAGGTGCCCGTCGAGGTGCGGGTGCTGCGCTCGGCCGACGGGATCGTCGTGACGATCACCGACCAGGGCGGTGAGCACGACACCGGTGAAGTGGAGGTCGAGACGCCGGATCTGGTCGAGAAGCTCGAGGGCCGCCAGCGGCCGCGGGGATGGGGGCTTTTCCTTATCGAGAAGATGGTCGACGCCATGCAGGTCACGACCGAGGGCCGACGCCACACCGTCCGGCTCACGGTCCGTCCTGCCGGCGCGGCCGAGAGGCAAGGAGAGGGAGATGCTCAGTAGCACGTGCGAAGTCGAAGTCCAGGAAGTCTCCGGAACGGCGGTGCTCGTGGTCAAAGGGGACGTGGACCGTGAGGCCGAGGCCGCGGTCAGCTCGGCCTACGAGCAGGCGGTCGGAAGCGACCCGAGACGGGTCATCCTCGACTTCGCCTTGACCGAGTACATCAACTCGAGCGGCATCGCCCTCATCGTCAGCGTGTTGGCGAGGGCCCGAGCCGAGGGGCGCAGCGTCGCGGCCGTCGGTCTGTCGGACCACTACCGGGAGATATTCGAGATCACGCGCCTGTCCGACTTCATCGAGCTCTACGCCGACCTCGCGACGGCGGTCGGGCCGGCCTAGCCGGCACGTCGAGGCCGTGCGCCGGCCAGGTCGTCAGCTCGAGAACTGCAACGACATAACAAACGACGAGAGAGGAATCCCATGGACGCTCCAGTAGTGGCGATGGACGTGCGGTACGCCGGTGAGGAGGTAGCGGTGATCGACATCACGGGGGAGGTCACCTCCGCCTGCGAGCCGATTCTGATGGCCGCCTACGAGACCGCGAGCGGTTCGGGCACCCGGCGACTGGTGCTCAACTTCACCGGGCTCGAGTACATGAACAGCGGCGGCATCGGGATGCTCGTGACCCTGCTGGTCCGTGCGAACCGGCAGCGCCAAGAGCTCGCCGCCTACGGGCTGTCCGAGCACTACCAGCAGATCTTCGAGCTGACCAGGCTGGACGAGGCGATCGCGATCCACCACGACGAGGTGTCCGCCCTCGGAACCGATCCGACGGCGGTGCAGCGATGACCGGCGCACCCGAGCCGACGGCCCCCGGGCAGCCCTCCGCGGCGCCGGCTCCGCCAGCTCATCGCAGCGACTCCGCCAACTGGGCAGGCAAGGTGGATCGTCTCGAAGTCGAAAAGCGCGCGGGTGTGCGGGGCACGAACGTCTCCGGGCGAAGGCTCGCCGGTCCCGTGCAGGGCTTCGGCAAGATGTGGCAGAAGACGTTCGCCATCTCCGGACTCTCGGTCACGCCGGAGCACGCGATCGCCGAGTGGCGGGCGCACTTTCCGGAATTCTGGCCGGCAGGGAACCGCTTCGCGGCGAGCCTGACCGGCATCAGCCCCGGCGAGGTGGCGCTGCTCGACCTTTCCGTCGGCGGCACCAAGCTCTCGACCGGCGTGCTGGTGCTGTACGTGGACGAGCGCTCCTTCACCTTCATGACGCCGCAGGGCCACATGTTCGGCGGATGGATCACTTTCTCGGCCGACAACGCCCCCGGTGGCACGAGAGTCGAGGCCCAGATGCTGCTGCGGGCGAGCGACCCGATCTACGAGGCCGCCCTCGGTCTCGGCGGGCACCGCAAGGAGGCGCAGTTCTGGCGAGCGACGCTGACAGCGCTGGGACGGCACCTCGGCGTCGAGGAGCCCCAGGTCGAGCAGTCGGTCGTCTGCGTGGATTCGCAACGGCAGTGGTCCAAGTGGCGCAACGTCTGGTACAACTCGGCCGTGCGCAGCGTCGGGCAGTCGGTCACCGGGCCCTTGCGGAGCCGTCCGAAGAAGGCCGCCGAGTCATCCGAAGCATGACCGACGAGGCCGACGCGCTCGTCGTCGGTTCGGGCCCGAACGGCCTCGCGGCCGCGGTCGTGCTGGCCGCCGCCGGCCTCCGGGTCGTCGTCTACGAAGGTGCCGAGGCCGCCGGCGGAGGTTGTCGCAGCGAGGAGCTGACGCTTCCCGGGTTCTTGCACGACGTCTGCTCCGCCGCCCACCCCCTGGCGCTCGCCTCCCCCTTCTTCCGTCGCTTCGATCTGGCCGCACGCGGGGTGCGGCTGCTCCAGCCGGACTTTGCGTTCGCACATCCGCTCGGAGGCAGCCGGGCGGTGGGCGTGTCGTCCTCGGTGGGCGACACGGCCTCGGCCCTGGGCCGTGACGAGCGGCGCTACAGCCGGCTCTTCACGCCGCTCGTCCGCCACGAGGAGGCGATCGTCGATGCCGTCCTGTCGCCAATGCGCGCCATGCCCGAACATCCTTTCGAGGCGGCCGGTTTCGCCTTGAGCGGGCTGCGCTCGGCCTCGGCGATCGCCCGGCGGTTCGAGACCGCCCGCGCCCGAGCGCTCGTCGGGGGCGTCTCCGCCCACGGCATGATCCCCCTCGACCGGCCCATCACCGGTGGCCTCGGTCTCCTGCTCGGAATGCTCGCCCATGCGGTTGGTTGGCCGGTCGTCGAAGGTGGCAGCAGCAAGATCACCGATGCGATGTCGGCCGCGATCACCTCCGCCGGAGGCGAGATCCGCACCGGGGTCACGGTGCGATCGCTCGCTGAGCTGCCGCCGGCGCGTGCCGTGCTGCTCGACGTGACGCCGCGAGCGTTCGTCGACCTCGCCGGTGACCAGCTGCACGGTGGCTACCGGCGCCAGCTCGCGCGCTTTCGCTACGGCCCCGGCGTCTGCAAAGTCGACTGGGCGCTCAGCGGCCCGGTCCCCTGGAGCGCCGAGGTGTGCCGGCGGGCCGGCACGCTGCATCTTGGGGGAAGCTTCGAGGAGATCGCCCATTCCGAGGCGGAGGTCGCCGCGGGCAGGCACGCCGAGGCACCCTACGTCCTCGCCGTCCAGGCCGGCGTCGTCGACCGCTCCCGGGCGCCGTCCGGCCAGCACACGCTGTGGACCTACTGTCACGTGCCGTCCGGCTCGACGCTCGATGTCACCGAGTCGATCGCGGCGCAGGTGGAGCGCTTCGCTCCGGGATTTCGCGACCTCGTCCTCGCGAGTGCGACGCGCACGGCGGCCGAGGTGCAGTCGCACAATCCGAACTACATCGGAGGTGACATCAGCGCCGGGACCCAGGACCTGCGCCAGACCATCGTCAGGCCGGCGCTCCGCTGGAACCCGTACCGCACCTCGATCGCGGGCCACTACCTCTGCTCGTCGTCCACGCCTCCCGGACCTGGGGTGCACGGGTGCTGCGGCGAGTTCGCAGCGCTCAGTGCCCTCCGGGACGTCTTCGGGATCCGCCGCGACCCGGATCTCAACCCGGCCGCCTGGCCGCTCGACGCGAAGGCAGGGTGAGCATGTCAGCGTCGGGACACGACGGCGACGACGCAGGCTCGACCGAGCCCCGCCGCTGCCGGTGGGCGTCCGGCCCGTACCTCGAGCCCTACCACGACCAGGAGTGGGGCGTGCCGGTTCACGACGACCGCCGCCACTTCGAGTTCCTGGTTCTCGAGTCGGCACAGGCGGGGCTGAGCTGGATCACGATCCTGAAGCGCCGCGACGGCTATCGCCGGGCCTTTTGCGACTTCGACCCGGAAGCCGTCGCCGGGCTCGGCCCCGCCGACGTCGAGCGTCTTCTCGGCGACGCCGGCATCATCCGCAACCGGCGCAAGATCGAAAGCGCGATCTCGAACGCCCGGGCCTTCCTCGAGCTCCGCCGGGAGTTCGGAAGCTTCGACAGCTACATCTGGCGCTTTGTCGACGGCGCCCCGCTCGTCAACACCTGGGCCGAGGACTCGCAGATCCCGGCCGAGACGTCGCTGTCCAAGGAGGTGAGCGGGGACCTCCGGCGGCGGGGGTTCTCGTTTCTCGGACCGGTCGTGTGCTACGCCCATCTCCAAGCGACGGGCCTGGTCATGGACCACGTCACGAGCTGCTTTCGGTGGAGCTCCCTCGGAGGCCCCCGCCCGTAGGCGAGGCGGGTCAGGAGAGCGGTTCGAAGCAGGCGGTGAAGTGGCGCAGTTGCGGCGCCTGATCGGTGATCCGGTAGCCGCGCAGCACAGAGGCGTCGTCGGCAACCGCCTGACACACCTCGATGACGAAGTCGATGTGGCTCTGGGTATAGGTGCGCCTCGGGATGGCGAGGCGCACCAGGTCCATCGCAGCCGGACGCTCGCTGCCATCGGGCTGGAGCCCGAACATCACCGTCCCGATCTCACAGCCCCGGATTCCGCCGGCCTCGTAGAGCGCCACTGCGAGCGACTGTCCTGGGTACTTCGTCGGCGGGATATGGGGGAGAAGCGCCCGAGCGTCGAGATACACGGCGTGGCCCCCGATAGGCAGCACGACCGGGACTCCGGCCCGGTCGAGGGCCTCGCCCAGGTACGCGGTCGAGCGGATGCGGTAGCGGAGGTAGTCGTGCGAGACCGCCTCGCGGATCCCCTGCGCGATGGCTTCGAGGTCGCGGCCGGCGAGCCCGCCGTAGGTCGGGAACCCCTCGGTCAAGATCAGCATGTTCCGGCACGATTCGGCGAGGGCGTCGTCGTTGCAAGCGAGCCAGCCGCCGATGTTCGCGAGCGGGTCCTTCTTGGCGCTCATCGTCATCCCGTCGGCGAGCGACGCCATCTCCCGAACGATGTCGGCCACCTCGCGCCCGGACTGGCCCTCCTCGCGCTCGCGGATGAACCAGGCGTTCTCGGCGAACCGGCAGGCGTCGAGGAACAGCGGCAGGCCGTAGCGGTCGCAGACGGCGCGTACCTCGTGGAGATTCGCCAGGCTGACCGGCTGGCCGCCGCCGGAGTTGTTCGTCACGGTGACCATCACGAGCGGCACGTGCTCTGGCCCGCGCGCCCTGATCAGATCGTCGAGCGCGGCGATGTCGAGGTTCCCCTTGAACGGATGGGTGCTCGCCGGGTCCCGCCCCTCGGCGATCACGAGGTCGATCGCCTCGGCGCCGGTGAACTCGACATTGGCCCGAGTCGTGTCGAAATGGGTGTTGTTCGGCACCACGAGCCCGGCGCGCCCGACGACCGAGAAGAGGATCCGCTCTGCGGCGCGGCCCTGGTGGGTGGGGATGATGTGGCGGAATGGGAAGAGCTCGGTGACGGCGTCGCGGAAGATCGTCCAGGACGGCGAGCCGGCGTACGACTCGTCCCCGTGCTGGATCGCCGCCCACTGGTCGCGGCTCATGGCGCCCGTGCCCGAATCGGTCAGCAGGTCGATCAACACGTCGCGCGCCGCCAGATTGAACAGGTTGTAGCCAGCCGTGCGGATCGCCGCCGTCCGCTCGTCGGCCGTCGTCATACGGAGCGGCTCCACCGCGTGGATGCGGAAGGGCTCGATAATCGTGTGGAAGGTCCTGGGCGTGGCGCTCAGGCTAGTGCCCGCCGGGCGGGCGGCCTCAGCCTGCCGGGTGGGCGCGGATGGCCGAGATCAAGGCCGCCACCGCACCGGTGAGCTCCCGATGACGCGGGTAGCAGAGCGCCACCTGGCGGGGCGTCAGCCGCTCTCGGGGAGCGAGCCAGGTGAGGGCCGAGTCGACCGCTCGCCGAGCGGCGAGCTGTCCGATGCAGGCGTGCCCGAGCCCGGCGGCGACGAGTCGCTGGAGGGCGAGGTTGTCGTCGGTCCGGTAGACGATGCGGGGCGCGATGCCCCGCCGGCTCCAGGCTTCCTCGAGCTCGATCTGATTGGCCCAGCGGCGCGTCCAGGCGACGAGGTTGGCTCCGTCGATGAGGTCGAAGCTCGGGTGCTCGGCGTCGCCGATCGGGCTGTCCCGGCGGGTGAGGATCACCCAGGGGTCCTCCACGAGCGGGATCGCCTCGACGCGCTCGTCCGGCTCGGGGTTGAGGGCGAAGGCGAGGTCGAGCCGTCCGCGGCCGAGCCCGCTCATGATGGCCTGGCTCTCCTCCACCTCGCTCAGGATCACCTCGACCTCGGGGTGCACCTCGCGAAAGGCCCGGAGTGCCGTCGGCATCAACTCCGCCGCCGCGGTTTGCGATACGCCGACTCGGATCCGCGCCCGCGCGCCGCGCTGGGCCTCGTCGACGTCGGCGCCGATGGCCTCCACCTCACCGAGCGCCCGCCGGGCGCGCCGGTATGCGGCGGCCCCCCCGGGCGTGAGCTTCACGGCGCCACGACCTCCGGGCCGCGTGAACAGCTCGATGCCGAGTGCACGCTCGAGCGCGGCGACCTGGTGCGAGATCGACGACTGCGTGTAGCCGAGCTCGCTCGCCGCCCGGCGGAAGGATCCGAGGTCGGCAACGGTGAGGAGCGCTCTCAGCTCCCGAAGACCGACTCCCTTATCGATCGACCAGACCGATCGTTCTGCCATCAAACGTTCAGCTTACTCGCGACGATATCTATCGTAAACTGGTAGCACTCAAGAAGCGTCCGGCCCCGGGCGAAGAAAAGAGACAGCAGTTCAAAAAGAACCCCACCGCGACCTATGACCCCACAACCCCCTCCCCCCACCGATTTGCCGCTGGCCTCCCCGGCCTCCCCCTCGGCGACCGGGACGGGGGAGGGGGCGGGGACATCCGAGATTCGCCGGTTGCGCTACCTGGTCTACGCGCTGGTACTCGTGAGCTCGCTGCTCCAGACGGCGATCGCGCCGCTGCTGCCCTCGTACGCACACCGCTTTCAGCTCGGGGGTGTCCAGACGGCCGCCTTGCTCGCCGCGACGGGCATTGCGGCCCTGGCGGTGTCGGTGCCGGCGGGAGCCTTGGCCGACCGTCTCGGCGCCAGGGGACTGACCCTGTGGGCAGGCGCCCTGCTCGCCCTCTCGTCGGCGGCCCAGGCGTTCGCACCCTCCTACACGCTGCTGCTCGGGTCCCGCCTCATCTTCGGTCTCGGGTACGGCATGGTGTGGACCGCGGCGCTCGCCTGGTTGGCGAACGCGTCGCGCGACGAGTCGGCGCTCGCGGGAACCGTGACCGTCTCCGGGCTCGGAAGCATCGCCGGTCCGGCGTTCGCCGGGTTCATCGCCCAATACTTCGGCCTCGCCGCCCCTTTCGTCGTCGCGTCCGTCGTCATGGTGGCCTTGACGGCGATGCTCGCCGCGGTCCACGTCGAAGGTACGACCTCGGTCGCCCGGACGAGCCTCTTCGCGAGCCTTCGCGCCGCCGCCGGCGACGCGAGGGTGCTCGGCGCGACGACGGCGGTGATCGTCGCCGGCGCGAGCTCAGGAATCTCGACGCTGCTCGTGCCGCTCGAGCTGCACGCGGCCGGCGCTTCGGAGGGGTCGATCGGCCTCGTGTTCTCGGCTGCGGCGGTGTTGTTCATCATCGGCAGCGCCGCCACGGGCCGGGTCGGGCAACGAGCCGTCCGCTTGAAGACGGTCCTTGCTGCGGCTCTCGTCCTCGCGTTCGCGATCTCGCCCGCCACCGTCAGCACGGCCCCGCTGTTCGTGGTCTTGATGCTCTGTGCCACGACGGCAACGCGCTCGGTGCTCTGGACCGTCGGGTATCCACTCGGCGCTACCGGGGCCAACCAGAGCGGACTGGGACTGGGCGTCGTGATGGGGCTCCTCAACGGCACGTGGGCGCTGACTGCGGTCGTCAGTCCGCTCGTGGCGGGTGCCCTCGTCGGACCCCTCGGCGCACGGGCGACGTTCGGCATCACACAGGTCGCGCTTGCCGGCGGGCTCATGGTCGGATGGTTGGCGTTTCGTGCTTGGCGGCCGGTCGGCCATGTCCGAATCGGCAACGCCTGAGATCAGATCAGTCGCCGTTCGGCCGCCCACCTCGTCAGCTGGTGGCGGGTCGAGAGCTGGAGCTTGCGCAGCACGGCCGAGACATGGCTTTCGACCGTCTTCACCGAGATGGTGAGCTCGCGGGCGATCTCCTTGTAGGTGTAGCCACGAGCGATGAGACGGAGCACCTCGTGCTCGCGTGGGGAAAGATGATCGGGCTCGACATCGAGCGAGCTGGGTCGCTCGATGTCGTCCGGCAGGGAGGCGTAGGCGTCCAGCACGAAGCCGGCCAGCCGCGGCGAGAAGACGGCGTCGCCACTCGCGACCCGTACGACGGCGTCGACGAGCTCGGGTCCGGAGATCGTCTTCGTCACATAGCCGCGGGCGCCGGCCCTGATGACCGCGATCACGTCCTCGGGCGCGTCCGACACCGACAGCGCGAGGAAGCGGACGGTCGGGTGGATCGGCTTGATCGCCTCGATCACCGCCCGGCCCCCACCACCGGGCAGGTGCACATCGAGCAGCACGACATCGGGAACCCGCTCGGATATGAGCTCGATGGCCGCAGGTACCTCGTCGGCTTCTCCCACGACTTCGACCGCGTCGCCGAGCTCGCTGCGGACGCCCGAGCGGAACAGGTGATGGTCGTCGACGAGAAAGACTCTGGGGACGCGGGCGGGGTTCATCCGCGGCCGGAGCGCCTCGGGACACTGAGCTCGACCTCGGTGCCGCTACCGGGAGCGGAACGGATGACGGCCACTCCGCCATGGCGCTGCATCCTGCCCCGAATCGACTCTGTTATCCCTCTGCGGTCGCCGGCGATCGAATTGGTATCGAAGCCGCTGCCACGGTCTCGTATGTACATGCAGACCCGCCGCGCCTCGACCTCGAGGTAGATCGACACCGAAGTCGCGCCGGACCACTTTGCCGCGTTCACGGTTGCCTCCCTTCCGGCCGCGAGGAGGGCGCTGAGCTCGTCGTCGAGCGGTGCGTCACCGACCGTGACGGCATCGACCGCGACGCCGTGGGCGGCTTCGATCTCCCGCTCGATCTGCTCCACGCCGGCGGCGAGCGTCGCAGGTCCCTCTGTACCGAACGACCCCGGAGCCCGTCCTTCGAACAGCCAGGTGCGAAGCTCGCGCTCTTGGGCGCGGGCGAGCTTCGCCACCTCTTGAGGCTGGTTCGCGGACCGTTGAATCATGGCGAGCGTCTGGAGGACCGAGTCGTGGACGCGGGCGGCCATATCCGCCCGCTCCTCGGCGCGGATGCGCGCCTGGCGCTCGGAGACGAGGTCGCGAGCCAGCCTCAGCCACCAGGGTCCGAGGACGACGACGGTTGCGGCCAGCACGAACAACGCTCCGCCAAGGGGCCGAAGCGGCGACTTGCTGAGACTGCCGTCGTCGATGACGAAGCAGCCCGCCGCGAGCAGGACGCAACCGGAGGCGAGGCGGACCGTGAAAGCCCGCCGCGAGCGGTCCTGCTCCGAGCCGCGCTGGAGCAGGGCATCCAACGTGCTGCTCAGCCAGGCTCGCTCGTCTTCCTCGGCGTTCCGGTAGATGAGGACGAGCCCGGCAGCGCTGACCACGATCGGCAGGGCGAGGGACGTCAGGAAGCTGGCGCGCAGTGCCGACAGCACGATCAGGAGGAGCACCAGCGCCGGCACCAGGGAGAGCACGAGCGCGATTCCGCGCCGGTCGGAGGTCGCCCGGGCGGCGATCGTCTCGGATGACCCCTCGGCCGGTAGCAACAGCCACGCGACCACGTAGCCGGCCACGCCGTATCCGCCTGCCAGTGCGAGCAGGACCAGGACGATGCGGACGACGGTCACGTCCCTGCCGAGCTGGCGAGCAAGTCCTCCGGCAACCCCGGCGATGATGCGGTCGTCCCGGCTTCGGTGCAGCCGCCCTCGTCCCGCATGGCGCCGGTGCCGCTCGTAGCCCGGGCCGTCGCCGCGCGGGCCCCAGCGCATGCCCCAGCCGTTCCACTGTGGGCCGGATCGCCGACCCCGCCAGTCGCCCCACTCGTGGCCGAAGGGTGCTCCCTGGCCCGCGTCCTGCCGATCTCCGGACCCGCCCGGGGCGGTGGGAGGTGGTGGCGGTCGGTTCTGCCACCAAGGTGGGGGCGATTTGGTCTGATCGGCGATACCTCGATGATCGCGCCTCGCCGGTCCCATCACCATCCGGTAGGACCCTGAGCGCACCGCGACGCTCTCGGGGTCCGATCCGGGTTGTCCCCGATTTCCAAGCGGCGCAGAGGAGCGGATGATCATTCCATGGACACAACGACGAATCAGGACAACCCGCCCGAGCCCCGGCTCCTTCGCAGGTCGGTCGACCGGCGCATGATCGCCGGCGTCGCCGAGGGGCTCGCAGAGTACTTCGACGTCGACGCCATGCTCGTGCGGATCTGCCTCGTGGCGCTTTCGTTCCTCGGCGGCCTCGCCGTCCCGCTCTACCTGGCGGCGTGGCTGCTGATCCCCGAGGAAGGCTCCGAGACCGCTCTCGCCGAGGATCTCCTGAGTCAGCTGCGGTACCGGTGACGATGCCGGGCGACGACGAACCCGAACGACCACGAGGAAGGAATGCAATGCCAGCGCGATGGGACACACCGTGGGGCCCGCCCCCGAGAGCCGACGGGGGCGCCGACATGCGAGTCTCCGACGCCGAGCGCAACGAGGTCGCCGAGGCGCTTTCCAAGCACTACGCCGACGGCCGCCTCGATGCCGCCGAATTCAAGGAGCGCCTTGACCAGGCCATGAGTGCAAAGACGCGCAGGGATCTGTCCGGCCTGCTCACGGACCTGCCCGGGTCATCCCCGGCCCCGCAGGCGACCGCGCCCCTCCCGCGCCGGCGATACCACGTGCTCGCTCTGGTCGCGGTCGCACTGCTGATCGCGAGCGCGTGGTCCGCCATGGTCGCCCCGCACGTGCCGTGGCTGCTGATCGCCCTGATCGTGTTCGTGGTCTGGCGGCACGACCGGTTCCGCCGCTACTACCGCTATCGCTACCGGGGCCGGGTCCTGGGCGACCGGCCCTGGTAGGGGCGTAGGCGCCTCGAGCGGCTGTGAACCCGCCGATTCGGGGCTACCCGCGGCGCGTCAGCGTCGGGCCTCACGGCCTGGTTGGGAGCAACGGAGGCCGCGGTCGCCTGCTCCCCGCCGGGATCGGAAAACGCCCCGCCAACGGTCGCGGCCGTGACGGCCGGTGCGCCATCGGCCGAGGGACGGCCACGTACGGCGTCGCCGACGCTGCGCGTGAGCGGGACGGTGAGGATCACGGCGATGGCGCACTGGGCGACGCCGGCGATCAGGAGCGGCAGCTGCAGACCGCCGACGGTCGCGAGCCCGCCACCGATGAGCGAGCCGATCGGGAACGCTCCCCACACGATCCCGCGCCACGCGGAGCCGACCCGTCCCATCAGCTCGGCGGGGGTGAGACGTTGGCGGAGCGAGTTCGCGATGACGCTCCCGGCGGCGATGGCGAAACCCACGAATGCGAACGCAGCCCCGCCGAGCAGCCACCCGTGCGCGAACGCCATGCCCAGATAGCCGAGCCCGGAGAGGACGGCGCAACCGATCAGCGCCGGAACGTTTCCGATCCGCGCCACCGTCCGGCTGGCGAGCAGGGCCCCGGGGACGTTGCCGACAGCCCCCGCGGCGAGGAACGCGCCGTACGCGCTCTGATGGAGCCCCCACCGCCGCGTGGCGACCAGGACGAGGACGCCGCCGACGAGTCCCTGCAGGCCGGCCAAGGCGGCAAGGAGGGTCACCAGAAGACGCAGCGCCCTGTCGTGCATGAGCAGCTTGGCGCCGTCCAGGATCGAACCTGAGGCCGGCCCGCGTTCGGGGCGCTCCGTGCGGAACCTGAGCAGTGACAAGCCGGCCACCCCGACGGCCACCGCATCGGCGGCGAAGGGGAGGGCTCTCGACACGGCGAACCCGATCGTTCCGAGGACCGGGCCGCCGAGATGCTCGGTAGCGGCCTCGGTGCCGCCGAGGATCCCGTTCGCCCGGGCGAGCGTGCCGGGTTCGATCAGCTCGGGCACGGTCGCCTGGGAAGCGGAGTAGTAGATCGCTCGAGCTCCGCCGTTGGCGAACACCAGCAGCAGCAGGAGCACGAGATTGATGTGGTGGGTGGCGACGAGCACGGCCAACGTCGCCAGAATCGGGCCGCGGGCCAGGTTGATCACGGCCATGAGCCGCCCGCGCTCGTAGCGGTCGGCCAGCGCACCGGCGGGAAGCGCCAACACGAGCCAAGGAAGGGTGTCGGCGGCGGCGACCGAGGCGACCGGGATCGGGTTGCGGTCGACGATGAGGGCGAGCAGGGGGACCGCGCCGTACCCGATCCCGTCACCGAGGCTGGCGACGGCGAACGTGGCCCAGAGGTAGTCGAAGCGTCGTCCGAGCGAGCGCCGGGCTCGGGACGCCGCGTGGCGACCGTCACCACGCCGATGTCCCGGCTCCCTCTTCACGAGCCCATCATCGCTCGCGTGTGGGGTTCGCGCCCGGTTCTGAACGGACCGCTCGGCGAGGCGACGGCGCCTCGGGAGCGGCGCGAGAGGTGGCAGACGGAAACCTCATACTGCTCAAGGTTTCCGTCTGCCACTCCGATAACTAATGGCAAGAGCCTCCGCCACAGCGAACGCAACATCGACTCATGCCCTGAGTCAGGGCGGCTAAGACCGCCTCAGCTCAGCCCCACTTGTAGTCACGGCGGACCAATTCGACCACCTCCCTTCAGAACCAGGGACCACGGTCGGGGGAGACGAGGGCGATGCACCGTGCTACCGGCGCCCTCGATCCCCCGCGTTCACAATCATCCCAGGTCGCCGCGCTTCTGCACAATGGCCACTCCACGCACGCCAGGAACGTGCCGCGCAGGCGCGTGAATCGGCGCCGGGGCGAGCGGCGCGAGCCGGGGAAATGCCCTGCGACGGTGGTGCGGTCGCAGGTATCGGCCTAGCCGGGCACGGCCAGGAGGGCCGGCACCCGTGCGACTTGAGTTAAGAGCCGCCCTCTCCGCTGGCCGGCAGCGCTTCGTCCATCCGTCCGGAGATGACCCGCAGGGGGCGTGAAGAGGGGATCTCGTGGGAGAACCTGAGGCGGGGATGGGTGGCGAACCAGCGGAGAAGATCGTCACGACCGAGCGGCGGCGAGAAGTAGTAACCCTGCACGGCGTCACACCCGGCGTCGGCGAGAATGGCGCAGGTGACCTCGTCCTCGGCCCCTTCGGCGACGACGGTGAGGCCCAGTGAGTGTGCCATCGCGATCGACGAGCGCACGATGATCGAGTTGCTCTGGTCGGCAGCGACATTGGCGACGAAGGACCGGTCGAGTTTGAGCTCGTTGACCGGCAGGCGGTGGAGGTAGGCCAGCGAGGAGTAGCCGGTCCCGTAGTCGTCGACGGCGATCCGAACTCCGAGATCCCCGAGCTGGCCGAGCACGCTGCTCGCCTCGCCGATGTCGGCCATGACCTCGGTCTCGGTGATCTCGAGGGTGAGCGAGCTCGCCGGCAGGCCCGCTTTTGCCAGATGCTCGGTGACCTTGCGGACGAGCGAGCGGTCCGAGAGGTCGCGCCCGGAGAGATTGATCGCCAAGCCGATGTCGAGCCCGTCCTTCTGCCATTTGGCCGCCTGCTCGCAGGCCTCGTTGAGCACGAAGTTGGTGATCTGGCCGATGAGGCCCATCTGCTCTGCGATGGCGATGAACTCGTCGGCGGGCACCTGGCCGTGCTCGGGATGGAACCAGCGCGCGAGCACCTCGACACGGACCACCTCGCCGGAGACCAGCCCCGCAATCGGCTGGTACATCACGCTCAGCTGTTTGCCGCTGGCGAGCGCCTCGGCCAGGTGGCCACCGAGCACGAGCTTGCGCTGCATGCTCTGATCGTGGCTCGGCGAGTACAGCTCGATGCCCGATCGCTTCTCCTTGGCGTGGTACATCGCGATGTCCGCCCGCTGCAGCAGCGTCGCGACGTTGTCGCCGTGCTCGGGCGCGAGCGAGACGCCGGCGGCTGCGGTTACCGCCAGGGTGATCCCGTCGATGTCCATCGGCTTGGAGATCGCGGCGAGCAGGTCGCGGACGATGCCAAGCGCCTCCTCAGGTCCGATGATGTCCGGGACGACGAGCACGAATTCGTCCCCGCCGAGCCGGGCGACCGTTGCTCTGCCGCTGCTCGCCCGCACGAGACATTCGGCCACAGCGCAGAGCAGCCGATCGCCGGTGCTGTGACCGAGGGTGTCGTTCACTTCCTTGAACCGGTCGAGATCGAGCAGGGCGATGGCGGCCCGGCCCGTCTCGGTGAGCGCTGTGGCCGCGCGGTCGAGGAACAGCGTCCGGTTGGCCAGTCCGGTGAGGGCGTCGTGGGTCGCTTGGTAGGCCTTGCTCGTCGCCTCGAGCCGGAGCTCCTCGACGAGCCGCGCCCGCTCCATTGTCGTGCTCGCGTGCGCGGCGAGTGCCTCGAACAGCCTCAGGTCGTCATCGTCGAACGCATCGAAGCCCTCGTCGCGGTCGAGCGCGACCAGCGCCCCCAGCACCCGCTCGCCGCTCGAGAGCGGGACTACCATCGCGCCGGCGAACTCGCCGAGGAGCGGATCGACGTCTCCTTCGCGCCGCTGGCTGGCGCCGACGAGAATGCTGGCCTGCTGCTGGGTGATGGCGCGGGCGATGACCGATCCGCCGTCGACCATGACGCGTTCCACGCTCGAGCGCTCGCCACCCTCGAGGGCGATGTGGCGAACGGCGGGCCACACGTCGACGAGGATCAGCTCAGCCCGGTTGGCCCGCAAGACCGACTGCACCTGCTCGAGCACCGCCCAGCTCGTGCCCGCCGTCTCGAGGTTCGGGCCGCTCACCGACCTGCTGAAGTCGTAGAGCTGCTGGAGGGCGCCGAAGCGATTGGTGAGGCGGAGATAGCCCCGGTAGGCGAAGACGATGAGTGCCCCGACCGACACGAGCGGGACGACGGCCCAGGTGTCCCACCAGGCGGCGTCGAGGACGACGAGCGCCAAAGCGATGCTGGAGACGAGCACGAGGGCGAAGGTCGTTACCTCGACCCGGTATTTGCGCTGTTGGGCCGAACCGTAGATCCGGACCACGATCGCCACCGCGAAGTGCGCCGACAAGGCGGCCGCGGTGAGCGCGACGGCGCCTGCCGCCCAGCCGCTCGGGCTGATGGCTACGGTCGCGCCGTGTCCGATGACCGAGGTCAGGAGCGCCCGGTAGACGGTCGCGGCGATCGCGGTCGCCAACGCTCCTGAGGTGACGTTGAACCCGAGCTTCAGCGGTGCCTGCCGTCGCATCACGCCGAACGCGAACGCTTCGCCGATCACCCGGCTCAACACGAGCACGGGCGGCGCGGCGATGACGAGCCCGAGGAGCAGGGGCACCTCGGTGAGGACGAAGAGCTCGGCGTGGCCGCGATAGTGGATCGACACCGGGGCCAGCACCGCGGCGGCGAAGACGAGGAAGAGCAGCACCGCTACCGCCGGTTGCACGCCCAGGCGGTGAACGGGCGGAAGTCCCGCCACCGGTCCCCAGACGATGAGTGCCGCCGCGGACGCGCCGAGGAGGCTCGAGAAGGCGACGACTCGCAGCGTGGCGCCGTATCTCGAGCTCGGCCGCCTGGGGTCGATCGACCTCGGCATCGTGATCGCGGGCGTCACGATTTGACCCGATTCGACCGGTCTCAGGACGGCCTCCGAGGAAGGCGCAGGGGCGCGGTCGTCGTAGCGGTCTTGCGAGGCCACGAGAAGGGTTATCGGCAGCCCGGTTGGCTACTTGAGGTCTTTGTGGAATGCCCGGGCGCCGCCGAGCATGGACGCTCGAACCTCAGCGCCCGATCGCAGCCGCCATCCGCCGGACGATCTCTTCAAGGAGGGCCGGTGAGGTGCCCATGTTGAGGCGCACGAAGCCGCGGCCCTGACCGCCGAAGTCGGGACCTGGGCTCAAGGCGACCCGTCCCCGATCGAGGAACGCCACGGACGGGTCGTCCCCGAGCGCAAGCCGGCGGCAGTCCAGCCAGGCGAGGAAGCTCGCCTCCGGCGGCCGGTACCCAACCTCGGGCAATGCGCGGGCGAGCAGGTCCGAGAGCAGAAAGCGGTTTTTGCTCAGCTGGTCGACGACCGCGTCGAGCCAGGGGAGTGACTCGCCGAAGGCGGCGATGCTCCCCAGCACACCGAGATGCCCGGCGAGCAGGGCTTCCCAGCGCTCGGAGAGGACCGCATCGAGACGCTCAGAGCCAGCGATCGCGAGCCCGCACTTGAGCCCAGGGATATTCCAGGCTTTCGAGGCCGAGGTGAACGTGAGCACGCGATCGGTGAGATCGTGGTCGAGGGAGAGAAACGGGATGTGCTCGGCACCAGGCAGGGCGAGGGGCGCGTGGATCTCGTCGACGAGCAGCGCGACGCCGCGTGCCTGGCAGAGGTCGCCGACGGCAAGCAGCTGGGCGGGCGACCAGACGCGCCCGGTGGGATTGTGCGGGCTGCAGAGGAGGTACGCCTCCACGCGGTCGGTTGCGAGTGCCGCATCGAGCACCCCGAGGTCCAAGTCGTAGCGGCCGTCGGCGGCGCGGGCGAGCGGCGCTTCGACGATGTGGCGCCCGGCGAGCTCGATCCGGAAGAAGAAGGGCGGGTAGACCGGCGGGTTGATAACGATCCCGGCTCCGGGCGAGGTCGTGGCCTGGATCACCTCGGCGACCCCTGTCATGACGTCGGGGATCGCGAACACGCGAGCCGGGTCGGGCGCCCAGCCGAACCGCTGTTGGGCGAAGGCTGCATACGCCTCACCGAAGCCGGCTCGGCCCGGGTAGCCACAATCCCCGATCTCGAGCGCTTGGCGAACGGCGGCCTTGATGGGCTCGGCGATGTCGAAGTCCATCTCGGCCACCCACGCCGGCAGCACGTCGGCGCCGTAGGCCGTCCATTTCCAGCTCTTTCGGCGTCGCAGCGCCTCGAGTGAGCACGATCCCAGTAGCGGCTCCATCGAGGTGACCGTAGCGAGCAAATCAATCCAGTAGGATCGAACAGATGTTCGGTGACTCGGCGTGGGATGCCGGCCTCGACGAGGCCCAGCTCGCCGCCGTCGTGCATGGCGACGAGCCACTCGTCATCGTGGCCGGCGCCGGTACCGGAAAGACGCGCACCCTGACCGCCCGTGTGGCGCGACTGCTCGAGCGCGGCGTACCGCCGGAGCGGATCTTGCTGTTGACGTTCACGCGGAGGGCAGCCGATGACATGCTCGCCCGAGCTGCTGCGCTGAGCGGTCGCCGGGAGTGCGGGCGACGGCTTCGCGGCGGCACGTTCCACGCGGTCGCGCATCAGCTCATCAGCAGCTTTGCGGAGCCGCTCGGGTTGCCGCCGGGCTTCTCGCTGCTCGATCCCGCCGACGCCGCAGATGTCCTGGACCTGCTCCGCGACGAGCACGGCCTTGGCGCAGGGTCCGTCCGCGTCCCGCGGTCGTCGACGCTGGTGGACGTCTACTCGAGATGCGTCAACACGCGCCGGCGTCTATTCGAAGTGCTGGCGACGGACTTCCCCTGGTGCGAGCCCCACGCCGAAGCCATTGCCGCGCTCTTCAAGGCCTACGTCGCACGCAAACGGGCGAGAGGCGAAGTCGACTTCGACGACCTGCTGCTGCTGTGGAGGGCGGCGCTCGCCGACGACCGGCTCGGACCTCGCATCGTCGAGATGTTCGACCACGTGCTCGTGGACGAGTACCAGGACGTGAACGCGTTGCAGGTCGAGATCGTCGGTTTCCTCCGGCCGGGCGGGCGGGGATTGACGGTCGTCGGCGACGACGCCCAGGCGATCTACGGGTTCCGCGGAGCAGACGCACGATACCTGCACGAGCTCTCGACCTCCTTGCCGGGGGCGACGGTCATCCCGCTCGAACGCAACTTCCGTTCCGTGCAGCCCATCTTGCAGTTGGCGAACCTGGTCCGGCCATGGCAGTCCGGTCCCCGCCTCGTACTGCGGGCAGAGCGGCCCTCGGGCCGCCGGCCCGTTCTCGTTCGCTGTCACGACGCCCCGAGCGAGGCCCGCGCCGTCGTGGACCGGATCCTCGACGCTCATGACCAAGGCATGCGGTTACGTGACCAGGCCGTGCTCGTGCGAGCCGCTCACCACAGCGACCTCGTCGAGCTCGAGCTCGCCGCCCGGCGAGTCCCTTACCGAAAGTACGGGGGCCTCCGTTTCGTAGAAGCCGCTCACGTGAAGGACTTCGTCGCGGCCGTCCGGCTGCTCGACAACGCCCACGACGAGCTGGCGTGGTTCCGCCTGCTGCGGATGCACGACGGAATCGGGCCCGCGCGGGGCCGCCTGCTGGTCGGCCTTCTCACCTCGCAGGCGGGACCGAGCCCTGAGGGGTGGGCCGAAGCCGTCGCGGCCGCACCGGCGAGATCGCGCGTCGCGCTCACCCAGACGCTGCAGGATCTCGATTCCGCCCGCACACAGGTCGCCGGCGGTGCTCGCGTGGCTGCCATATTCCGGCTCGTCCGGCCGCTCGTCCTCAGCCGTTACAGCGCCGGCCCGGCGAGGGTGGAGGACCTCGACCGTCTCGCGGGCGCCGCGGCGGCCATGGACGACCTGCCCGCATGGCTCGCCGAGATCACCCTTGACCCTCCGGTGTCGACGGGGGACCGAGCCGGTCCGCCCCATCTCGACGAGGACTACGTGGTCATCTCCACCGTGCATTCCGCCAAGGGTCTCGAGTGGTTGGCGGTGCACCTTCCCCACCTCGTCGACGGCGCCTTCCCCTCCGACATGGCGCTCACGTCCGGGGCCGGCCTGGCCGAGGAGCGGCGGCTGTTCTATGTCGCCACGACTCGGGCCCGTGACCAGCTCACGCTCTACACCCCGCTCCGGATGCCGCATCACCGGCGCAGTGGCAGTGATCGGCACAGCCTCGCTCCCGCGAGCCGGTTCCTCGAAGAGGGCGTCCTGGCAGCCCTCGATGTCCAGGAGCTGACGCCCGCCCGCCCCGCCGCGGCCAACGTGCCCGGGGCGCACTCGGCGATCGCCGTCGACCTCGATCACCTGTGGAGCTGAAGGCGCCGGCTACACCGGCGGCTGGCTGTGCCGTGGCCCGCGGGCGCGGACGAGGTGGTGGTGCCCGGCCTTTCTAGGCGCCGGCCGCCTCGCCATAGCGTCCGTCCCGCCAGCGAAGGGCGGCCCGAAGGCCCTTTTCGCGGGTGATCTTGTCGAACTCTTCCTGCTCAGGCAGGTTGGCGCCGTTGAGCACCGACGAGATGTGCAGGTTCGCCCCGACGGCGGCCCGCAGTCCCATCGCCTCGTAGGCGCGCTGCAACGCGAGCTTTGTCAGCCGGAGGATCGGCAGCGGCGTCGGGACGATCTTGCCGACGAGCTCTGCCACCGCGGCGTCGAGTGCGTCCATCGCGACGACCCGGTTCACGAGTCCGCAGTGGAGCGCTTCGCCGGCGTCGATCATCGAGCCGGTGAACAGCAACTCGTTCGTCTTCTTCTGCCCCAGGATGAACGGCATGAGGAGCGTGACTGGCCCAGATCCGTAGCGGATCTCCGGCTCGCCGAACTTGGCATCGGTGCTGCAGACAATGAGGTCGCAGGCCATCGCCAGCTCGCAGCCGCCCGCGAGGCAGTAGCCGGTGACCGCAGCGATGGTCGGGCGGTCGAGCTCCCACAGGCGCATCGTGAGCTCGATGTCCTCGGCCAGGACCCGGGACCACTCAAGCGCAGAGCTGGGGGGCTCGCTCGTCTCCTCCGCGAGGTCGAAGCCACTCGAGAAAGAGCTTCCTGCGCCGCGCAGGACCACGACACGCACCTCGTCGTCGTGCTCGACGGCGTCGAGACTCTCGTGTAGGCCATGGACGACGGCTTGGTTGAGCGCGTTGAGCTTTTCCGGTCGATTGATCGTGATCGTCGCGACCGGCCCGTTGCGGGCGTACAGCACCTGTTCCATCGGAAGCTTTCCTCTCGTGAGCCGGATCCGATGTTCGCAGTATCGGTCACTGGTCGCCACCGACGCGGTACGCGAGACTTTCCGGCCATGCAACGCCGAGATCCGCGGCACGACATTCTCTTCGAGTCCGTCCCCATAGGGCCGAAGATCTTGCGCAACCGCTTCTACCAAGTGCCGCATTGCTCCGGTTTCGGCGAGGTGAAGCCGTTCTCGCAGGCCGAGCATCGGGCGACCAAAGCCGAGGGCGGATGGGCGGCGGTGTCGACCGAGTACGCCCCGGTCAGTATCGAGTCGGACGAGAGCCCGGCGATCGGCGCTCGGATGTGGGACGCGGATGACGCAGCCAACCTCGGGGTCATGTGTGGGCGCGCACATGAGCACGGGTCTCTCGCCGCGATCGAGCTCCACCACTCGGGCGGGCACGCAATGTGCGGCGAGGCGCGCGTGCCATCGGTTGCGCCGTCCCAGCTGGCGAGTGACTTCCTCCACCACGTCGTGCCCAAGGCGATGGATTCCGACGACATCGTCCGCGTCCGTCGCGAGTGGGTGGCGGCCGCCAGGAGGGCGCGCGACGTCGGCTTTGACATCGTTTACGTCTACGGGGGCCATTCCTACCTTCCAATGCAGTTCCTGTCCGAGTTCTACAACCACCGAACCGACGGGTACGGCGGGAGCTTCGACAAGCGGGCGCGCTTCTGGTTGGAGCTCTTGGAGGACGTCCGTGCCGCTGTGGGCGACGACTGCGCCATCGCCAATCGGATCGCCGTGGACGCCCTCGGTCCGGCCGGCGTCAAGCTCGAAGAGTCACTGAGGTTCATCGCCGCCGCCGACCACCTCGTCGACCTGTGGGATGTGAACGTCGGCTCGATCACCGAGTGGTCGAAGGACTCGGGTGCTTCGCGTTTCTTCCGCGAGGGTTATCAGCTGGAATGGACTGGCGGGCTGCGGGAGGCGACCCGCAAGCCCATCGTCGGCGTCGGGCGGCTCACGAGCCCTGATCTCATGGCGGACATCGTGCGTCGGGGCGTCTGGGATCTCATCGGCGCCGCACGCCCGTCGATCGCGGACCCGTTCCTGCCGAAGAAGATCGAGGAGGGACGCTACGACGAGATCCGCGAGTGCATCGGCTGCAACGTCTGCATCTTGAAGGCGGAGAGCATGTTCCATCTCGGATGTACGCAGAACGCCACCGCCGGCGAGGAGTATCGGCGCGGCTGGCATCCCGAGCGCTTCAGCCGGGCCGCCAACGCCGATCTCGATGTGCTCGTGGTCGGTGCCGGTCCGGCGGGCATGGAGTGTGCCATCACGCTCGGCAAGCGGGGCATGAACCGGGTCCATCTCGTCGATGCGGGAACCGAGGTCGGTGGCTCGATGCGCTGGATCGCACGGCTGCCTGCGCTCGGCGAATGGGCAAGGGTCGTGAACTGGCGTTCCATACAGCTCGACCGCCTCGCGAACGTGGAGGTGATCCGGAACGTCCGTCTGGACGCCGCGGCGGTCCGCGAGTACGGGGCCGAGCTGGTCGTCGTCGCCACCGGGTCGAGCTGGGCGCGCGACGGCCTGAATGGGGCCACCCACGAACCGATCGCCGGCGCGCTCGACTTTCCCGACCGGGTCCTCTCGCCCGAGCAGGTTATGACCGAAGGCAAGCGACCTCCGGGTCGACGGGTCGTCGTCTACGACGCCGAGGGCTATTTCGTGGCCGCGGGGATTGCGGAGCTTCTCGCCCTCGAGGGTTACGAGGTCGAATTCGTGACGTGCCTCGACCAGGTGGCACCGGTGTGTGACGAGACGCTGGAGGGACCGTTGTTGCGCAGGCGACTTCACGAGCGAGGCATCGCGCTGCGGAGAGCCGTCACCATCACCTGCATCGAGGAGCAGCGAGTGCTGGGCGTCGACGAGTTCGACGAGCCGGTCGAGTACGAGACGAGCGGGATCGTGCTCGTCACCCAGCGACTTTCCGACGACGCGCTCTACCACGAGCTCGCAGCAGAGCCGGCGCTGCTCGAGAAGTGGGGCATCGTCGGGCTCTATCGAATCGGTGATTGCGTCGCGCCCAGAATTCCTGCCGACGCCATCTTCGACGGGCACCGGCTCGGCCGCGAGATCGACTCTGCCGCGCCGGCCACGCCCTTGCTATACCGGCGGGAACGGCTCGCGGTGGGCAGGATGGAGCCATGACCGATGAGCCAACCGTGAGCGATGTGTCCGGCGCGATGGATGCCGGCCCGATCTATGAGCCGACGGAGGCCGAGGAGCCGGAGCCGGCCGATGCGCCTGGACCGGCCGACTTGCCCGGCCCGACCGAGTCCGACGTGCCCGCCCCGACCGAGTCCGACGTGCCCGCCCCGACCGAGTCCGACGTGCCCGGCCCGACCGAGCTGCCGATCGTGACCGATGTGCCGCCGCCCCCGGCGGGCACCGATGCGCCGCCGCCTCCGGCGGGCGTGCTCGTGCCAACCGACATCGCCCAGCCGCTCTCGCCGGAGGACGCGGAGGTGGTGTCCCAGCCCGCGAAGCTGATGCGAATCGCCTCGATGGCCAAGCAGCTCCTCGAGGAGGTGCGGGCGGCCCCGCTTGACGACGCGAGTCGAAAGCGGATGAGGGAGATCTACCGCGAGTCCATTCGCCAGCTGGAGCAGACGCTTTCACCCGAACTGGCCGACGAGCTCGATCGGCTCACGATCCCCTTTGACTCCGACCCACCGACCGATGCCGAGCTCCGCGTCGCCCAGGGCCAGCTCGTAGGGTGGCTGGCGGGCCTCTTCCAGGGCATTCAGGCGACATTGTTCGTCCAGCAGATGGCAGCGCAGCGCCAGCTCGAGCAGATGCGCGGCGTCGGCACGCTCAGAGATCCCGATGCCAATGACGGTGGACCGCATCGGACGCCCTACCTCTGATCCGCCGGACGCGGTGGCCTCAGGTGAGCGCCCTCAACCGGCGGTGCTCGGGCTCGTTCTCGTGCGCCCACCGGTCCCGTCCGCGGTGCTTGGCCTCGTAGAGGGCGAGATCCGCCCGGCGGGCGGCGGTTGCCGATGACTGCGGATGGTGCACGGCCACTCCGGCGGAGAACGTCGGTCGGGCTGCATCGTTCCAGCTCGTCCGCAGCCGCGCCAAGATCGCGTCGGCGCCGGCAGATCCCGCTCGGGGAAGGATCAGGAGCACCTCGTCTCCTCCGTAGCGGATAGCGATGTCTTCTGAGCGCAGCGCGCCGCGGACGGTCTTGCCGAAGTCGGCCAGAACGAGGTCGCCGGCGTGGTGGCCCAGCTCGTCGTTGATCCGCTTGAAGTAGTCCAGGTCGAGCAGTACGACGGCGTCCCCGGGCTGGAGAAGCTCGAGCAGGCGGGGCAGCTCCCGGCGGTTCAGGAAGCCCGTGAGCGGGTCGGTGCTTGCTGCCGCCACGAGCTCGCCGGCGCGCTCGGTCGCCTGGGCGGTCCTCGCAGCCAGGCTCTGGCCGATGAGGACCCAGATTCCAATAGCGACGGGGAGCTTGACATTGTCCGTAGGCGTGAACCCGCCCGCGCAGACGACCCAGATCGGGGCCGCGACGGGGACCGCGACGAGGACGGTCGAGGACGTCTGGGTGAGGCCCATGAACACGAAGGCGATCGTGAAGTAGCCCGCGTAGGACTCGGCGATGCCATGAGTGAGGAGTGCCCCGATCGTGAGCGAGCCGAGCCCGACGGCCGGGAACACGAGGAGCGCCCGAGCCGGTAGGCGCTCCCACGGCAGCCGCATGAGACCGAGCGCTATGACCATGGCTCCTGCCGCGAGGGCCAGCACAATCGATCGCGCCGAGTCCTTCACCGGAAGGAACCAGATGGTGCATACGATCACGAGGGTCCATGCGCCGCTGAGGCCGACGGCGAGGTGCGCCCCGCGACGTGCATCGTGCCCTTTGTTGTCGACGCGCCGAGCAAAATTCATTCAGAGAGTTCATCGGCAGAGATCCGGCCCAGATTGAGCGGATCGCAGCTTGCGGGCGCGACCATCGCGCCCCGCGGTTGCACCACAATTGCCACACGGTCCCAATCGAGCGACGCTCGGGGCTTAGGGGGCTGGACGTAGGAAGGAGGAGCGACGATGCCGGCAAGCAATGTCATCAGGCTGGATGGTGGCGCGAAGACCGAGGACGAGGCCTTGCGCGTGGCCGAGCGTGCCCACGACGAGGCCCTCAGCGCCGCGACCGAGGCCGCCGACGCCGAGCGTGAGCGCTCCGAGGCGATCAAGGCGGCGACGGTGGCGAGGGCCGGGGCGATCCGGAGCGCGACGGTGACGAGGGCCGAGACGCTGCGGCGCCTCTCGGCCAGGCACGACGAGGCGCTGCGTGCTGCCGAAGGAGCCCGCGCGGCCGCGTTGCAAGCGACCGAGGCGCGCTACGGCAAGGAGCTCCGCGAGGCGGAGGAAGCCTCGAGCCGGGCGATCGACGAGGCGTACCAGGCCGAGCTCAGCGCAGCTCAGCACGCCTACGAGGAGGCCTTGAGAGCGGCGGAAGTCGCCGCTCAGAGCTCGCTCGTCCGGGCCGACACGATCCGGCAGGCGGGCGTGGCGCGCGCCGAGGCGATCCGCACCGCCGGGATCACCCGGGCGGCGGGCCTGAAGGCGTCTGTCGCCGCATACGAGCAAGCGCTGCAACAAGCCGCGCGTGAGCGGGCCGACGAGCTCCACGAAGCACTCGCGGAGAACGACGAGTCGATGCGGGTGGCGACCGCCGCCTATGCGCAAGCCTTGCGGAGCGAGGTCGATCTCAAAGAGCCCGCCGCACCGTCAGCGGTCGCCGGCGCGGCGGCGGCTGCTGACGAGCGCGGGCCCACCGCGAAGGCGGCCGAGCCGGCCTAGCGCGGCTGCCGTCGGGATTCGCGCTGGCCCGAGCCGGGAGCTGTCACGCTGTCGGAACCCTGGGTGTGCTGGCAAGCTTGCACCCGAAGAGACGGCGAAAGGCAGGCTTGCAGGTCATGGTCACGCTCGGTTCCCGGCACGACATCACCCTCGACGCGTACCGGAGGGTTGCCTGGGAGGGCGACAGCGTGGCGATCGCGGCCGAGGCGATCGAGCAGATGGCCGAGGCCAACCGGGCCTTCCTCGCGCTCATCGACTCCAGCCCTGACCTCAGCGTGTACATGGTCACTACCGGCGGCGGAGAGTGGGCCAAGCAACGGGTCTCGCCCGGGGACTGGAACGCGGCCGACCGGCCGAGGGAGTTCAATCTGCAGCTTGCCTTCGGTGAGCCGCTGCCCGAGCGGGTGACGAGGGGCTTCGCCCTGGCGAGGCTCGCGAACTTTCTCGGTGGCCACGCGGCCGCGCATCCGTCGGTCGCGGTGGCGATCGCCGGGTTGCTCGATGGCCGACCACTCCCGCCGGTACCTCGCCACGGCCAGGGCGGCTCGGGCGAGATCATTCCGCTCGGGCACCTCCTCGGGTCGGTGCGCGCGATCGCAACCGAGCCGAAGGCCATGAATGCCCTCGTCAACGGCTCGCCGTGCGCAGCGGCTCTCGTCGCTGACGCGGTCTTGGCGGCCCGGGCCCGCCTCGAGCTCGCGGCTGACGTGTTCGCGCTCTCGATCGAGGCGATCAAGGCGCCGCTCGAGAGTTACTCGGCCGCCCTCGAAGACCTTTGGGACGACGCCGCCGAGACGACGGCCTTGCAGGCGCTCCGGGAGCGGCTCGCCGGCGCGGGGGGGGAGCGGCGGACCTATCAGACCCCGGTCAGCTGGCGGATCGTGCCCCGAGTGCTGGGCCAGGCCCATCGTGCGCTCGCGCACGCGACGGAGGTGGCACGCACCTCCCTCGCCGCCGTCACGGACAATCCTGTCTATGTGCCGCCCGACGCGGAGCACCCGCTTGGCCAGGCGTTCTCGACGGGAGGCTTCCACAACGGCGCCGCCGCCCCGGCCCTCGACGCCCTGAGCGCGTCGTGGGCCGACCTGTGTCTGCTTGCCGAGCGGCACTGTGGCCATCTCTTCAACCACGAGGTCTCCCTGCTTCCCGACAAGCTCACGGCCCCCGGCGGCGCCCACCTCTTCTACCTCAACTTCATCCAGCTCGGGATCGGTGAGGAGGTCCGCCGGGCGGTCACGCCCAGCCTCATCCCACCTTCCAGTGGTGGGTTCGCGCAGAGTGACGTCGCGGCGCCGAGCTTCTTCGCCTGGGAGCAACAGCAACGAGCGGCGGAGTGCTTCGATGCCTCGATGGCGATCCTTGCCGCCGTCGGCTCGCAGGCGCTTTTCGTGACGGATCGGGAGCCGCCGGCCGGCCTCTCCGGCTTCGTCGCCGATGTTCGGCGGCAGTTTCCGCCCGTCGTCGAGTCCCGCCCGCTCGGCGCCGACATCGACTCGCTCGTGGACGCCGTTCGGGCGCGGGTGTACGGGCCCCAGCCGGTCACGTGACATCAGGCGCCTCGAGGACCTACCGGTGCTCCTGACCTGCGATTGCGCTCAAGTCAGTCGGAGTTCGGGTCGATGACTAGATTCGTGAGGGCGGCTATGAGTGGTCCGACGGCTCCGAGCCCAGGTTTCCGGTCGCCCGTCGCCCGGATGGGGGCGGCCAAGGAGGCGATCGAAGCCTGGTCCGTCTTCGAGCAGTTCTTCGTGCTCTCCTACCGGACGGCGGAGGGAATCCCGATCATCGTCAGTGAGATCAGCGTCCGCAGTGCTGCGATCCTCGGGATCTCGCCCGAGAGCGCCGTGAACGATTCGGAGCTGTTCTCGAGACTGCTGCACCCCGACGACCGCGACCGGGTTCTCGCCGAGCACCGCGACGCCGCGGCCAGCGGTGACCCGCTCGTGAGCGAGTATCGGATCGTTGCCCAGGACGGGACCGTCGTCTGGATCTACGACAAGGCCCTGCCGGCAGTCGACATCATCGGCAGGACGACGCTCCACGGCCACTGTCTCGACATCACGCCACGAAAGCGCACCGAGGAGGAGCTGCGCGACACCGAGGAGCACTTTCGCGCAGTGGTCGCGAACATCCCCGGCGTCGTCTACCGCTGTGCCTGCGACGAGACGTGGACGATGCAATTCATGAGCGACCACATCGAGGATCTCGTCGGATACCCGGCGACCGACTTCATCGACAACAAGGTGCGCACCTACGGCTCGATCATCCACCCCGAGGACCGTCCCCGCGTGATCCGCGAGGTGGACGACGCGCTCGAGCGGGGTTCCTCGTACTCGCTCGAGTACCGGTTGATCCACCTCGACGGTCAGCCGCGCTGGATCGCGGAGCACGGCCGGGCCATTCTCGGACCCGACGGCCACCGGCAATGGCTCGACGGCGTGCTCCTCGACATCACCCGGCAGAAGGCAGCCGAGGAGTCGCGCGATGTCGCCGAGAGGCAGCTTCGCCATCAGGCTCTGCACGACTCGCTGACCGGGCTCCCGAATCGGATCCTCTTCCATGACAGCGTCGTCGAGGCGATCGAGGACGCGGAGCGCGACGGCAGCGAGCTGGCGATCTTCATGATGGACCTGGATCGGTTCAAAGAGGTCAACGACACGCTCGGTCACGCGAGTGGTGACGGGCTGCTGCGGGAGGTGGGACGCCGCCTCCAGGACGCGTTGCGGGAGGGCGACTCGATCGCCAGGCTCGGCGGCGACGAGTTCGCCGTGCTCGTGCCCCAGGCGCGGCGCATGCAGGTCCTCGAGGTCGTCCGCCGCGTCCGGAGCGCGATCGAGCAGTCGATCGCTATCGACGGCCTGCCCGTGAACGTCGAGGTGAGCATCGGTATCGCCCGCTATCCCCGGGACGGCGCCGACGTCGACACCCTCCTGCGGCGGGCCGACACCGCGATGTACGTGGCCAAGGACTCGAATGTCGGCTACGCGTTCTACGACGCGTCGGTGGACACGCACGCCTCGTCCCGCCTGGCGCTGATCGGCGAGCTCCGGCACGCCATCGAGGATCTGGAGCTCGTGCTCCACTACCAGCCGAAGATCTCGGTGCGCAGCGGCCGGATCGCCGGGGTGGAGGCGCTGATCCGCTGGCATCATCCCGAGCGCGGTCTCGTGATGCCCGACGACTTCATCCCCGTCGCGCAGGAGACGAGCCTGATCAAGCCGCTCACGCTCTATGTGATCAATGAAGCGGGCAAGCAGTGGCGGGCTTGGGCTGACGAGGGCCGGCGACTGCCCATCGCCGTCAACCTGTCCATGCGGAACCTGATCGATCCGGGCCTTCCGGGCGAGGTCGCCACGCTGCTGGGCAAGTGGCGCATGCCGGCCGCGATGCTCAAGCTCGAGATCACCGAAAGCTCCATTGTCGACGATCCGTCGCGTACCAAGGACGTGCTCGAGCGCCTCGGAGCGATGGGCCTGCGGCTATCGGTCGACGACTTCGGCACCGGCTATTCCTCCCTTGCCTACCTGAAGCGGCTACCGATCGACGAGATCAAGATCGACCGCTCCTTCGTCTCGGCGATGGTGGCCCGGGAGGAGGACGAGATCATCGTCCGCTCGACGATCGACCTCGGTCGCAACCTCGGCTTGGAGGTCGTGGCCGAGGGGGTCGAGACACGAGCGATCATGGAGCGGCTGGCGCAGTTCGGCTGCGACGTCGCGCAGGGCTACTACCTGAGCCGCCCCGTGCCCGCCGACGAGCTCACGATTTGGCTCGACGACTATCCCGTGTCGGGGGAGCTTGGCACCAGGAAACGAAAGTTCCGCGAGGAACGAGTTCGCGAGAGGACGGCTAACTGAGCGCCTCGAGGCGCCGGGTGGCAGGAGATCCCTGTCGCAAGGGGGGGTCGGTGCCGGCGCTCGGTATGGTCGGAGTCATGCGCAGTGGTCCGACCGCCCGCGAAGCGGGCCGAACGGTACAGAACGCAGGATCTCGGTCGGAAGGCGGTGGCTTTCGGGCCGCCGTGTGCCGAGCGATCAGTCACCTCGGCCCCGGCGAGGTGGCCACCTATGGAGAGATCGCCCGCGAGGCCGGCTACCCGGGAGCGGCAAGGGCGGTCGGGCATCTGCTCGCTCGTGGCGAGCACGACCTGCCCTGGTGGCGTGTCGTGACGAGCACCGGTCGGCTCGTGCCTGGCGAGGAGCGTCGCCACGCCGCCTTGTTGAGATCCGAAGGCGTCGCCCTCTCCGGCGGCCACGTCCGCCGGAGCGCCGGCTGACTCGGCGGAGCGGCGACTTTCGGGACAGTGGCGGCCGAGCCGTCACCAAGGCTGCCGCCGTCTCGTCCCGGCGGGCCAGGTCACGGTCGTGCCGCCACCTCGACCGGCACGGCGACGATCTCGTGGCCCTCGGACGTGAGGCAACGGCCAGTGGCGAGGTCGAAACGCCATCCGTGCATGCCGCACTCGAGAACCCCGTCGGTCACGCTGCCAAAGCGCGAGAGATCGGCCTTCAGGTGCGGGCAGCGCCGCTGGACCAGATAATCGCCGACACGGATCAGCTCGTCGGTGCTTGCCTGCTCGGCGTACCAACCCTCCGCATACGAGAGGCGCTCGGGCGACAGGCACTTGAAGAAGGTGAAGAGATACTCGTTGTACTGGCCACGCCGCTTCGCGCGGAACCGCATCGAGAGAAACAAGCTGTTCACCCAGTCGATCTCGTGCTCCACCACCAGGGCTTCGACGAGGTGGCGGGCGACGGTGAAGCGGTAGCGGCACTCCTCGCCCTCAAATGGTCGTACCTGGCGCGTCGTGAAGTCGATGACGATCTTCTCGTCGTCGAGGTCCAAGAGCACCGGGCCTCCGACGCCGTCGCAGATCTGATCGGCCAGCTCGAGCAACGGCTCGAACCAGTCCCGCAGGGCGGCGAGCAGGTCGCCGTCGTAGCGGGGCCACGAGCGGTGCTCAGCTTCGAGCCGTGGACGCTGCCGTGCCGCATAGGCCTCGAGGTACGACCGCTTGTCGGTGAAGATCGCTTGCACCTTGTCGTCGGTCAGCGAGTGACTGATCTCGCAGCCTGCCGGCGTGAGCTCGGCGACACTGCCAGGGATCAGGAGCCGTCCGTTCGAGACGCCCTGCTCGGCCAGGTAGCTGAGGAAGACGGACTGGTCCGGGAAGATGTTGTCGGGACGGTGCGAGAAGTCGTTGTGGTCGAAGAGCCCTTTGTCGAGGAAGCACGGCGGTCCGCTGTTCGGGAAGACGTAGCGGGCTCCGACCGCGTCGATGAACCGCCGGGCGCGTGCCATCCCGTTCAGTCGCTTGCGCTTGGCGAACTCGACCCGGTTCGCCTCGGGCAACTCGTAGGCGACCGGCCACCAGATGGCGCCGGAGAACTGGAGAAAGTGCCCGTCGTAGGCGCCGAAGGCCATGAGGCTCTCGGGCTCGGGAGGCCGGGCGTCGTTCTGGTTCAGCACCCGGGTCTCGCCGTCGTCCAGCGAGAGGGCGGAGTCGCCGATCGGGCCGTCGGTCGGCGAGACCAAGGCGGTGATCATCACCCGGAGGCCGTCGAGCTCGACGGGCTCGCCGTTACGGGTCTGCACGAACGAACGGAAGCCCAGCTCGGTCAACGCCAGGCGCAGCTCGTCGGTAGGGAAGTCCGGCAGGAGGACCGTCGCCGACTTGACGACGCTGGCGGCGAGCAGCTCGGCGTCGAAGTGGTCCCGGTGCAGGTGAGAGATGTAGAGGTAGTCCGCCTCGATCGCGCCGAAGTCGATGTCGCTGTTGTCCGGGAACGGGAACCACGACGCGAAGTAGGCCGGGGAGCGCCACGGGTCGCAGAGAACGCTTCCGGCCGCCGTCTCGATGAAGACGCCGGCATGCCCGGTGGCCGTGATCCTCACCGCGCCGCAGTCTAAACGACCGAGCCGCTTGCTCCTGACTCCGGCCCAGCCGCGCGGAGCTGAGCGCCAAGCGGCGAAGGGCTCGCCCGCCGGTCCGCCGGCGGCGGTCGCCCGGTCCGCCGGGGGCCGGCGCGAGTGCTGAGGTTCTCGCGGTCGGCTACAACTACTGCCGACGACGAGGATGAAGCCGCCGAACGAAGGGACGAACGTGGAGCACGCGGAAGTCGTGGTCGTGGGGCTGGGACCCGGGGGCGAAGAGCTCGCCGGCCGGCTCGCCGAAGCGGGGCTCGACGTCGTGGGGATCGAGGGGCGGCTCGTCGGCGGCGAGTGCCCCTACTTCGGATGTGTGCCTTCGAAGATGATGCTGCGCGCCGCAGGTCTGCTGGCCGATGCGCGGCGCGTGCCGGGCATGGCGGGGAGCACGACCGTCGCTCCGGATTGGGCCCCGGTCGCCAGCCGTATCCGCGAAGAGGCGACCGACAACTGGGACGACCGCGTAGCGGTCGGGCGACTCGAGTCCAAGGGCTGCCGCTTTGTACGTGGCTGGGCCAGGTTGACCGGACCGGGGCGGGTCACGGTCGGCGAGCGGGAGTTCGCGGCGGGTCGCGCCGTCGTGATCAATACCGGGACCCAGCCCTGGGCACCTCCGGTCCCGGGCCTGGCCGAGGTGGCCTACTGGACGAACCGGGAGGCCGTCAAGACAACCGAGGTCCCGTCGTCGCTCGTGGTCCTCGGTGGCGGTGCGATCGGCGTCGAGCTCGGGCAGGTGTTCGCCCGGTTCGGGTCGGTGGTGACCGTTGTCGAGGCGGCGCCGCACCTTCTCCCGCCTGAAGAGCCCGAAGCGGGCCAGCTGCTCGCCGAGGCGTTCCAGGCCGATGGGCTGCGGGTCGTGACCGGCGCCGAGGTGTCGAGCGTGCGCCGCGGAGGTCCCGGAATCGCCGTCGAGCTGGCCACCGGCGAGTCGATCGAGGGTGAGCATCTCCTCGTCGCCACGGGGCGCCGCGCGGATCTGGTGTCACTCGGGGTCTCCTCGGTGGGGCTCGACGAGAAGGCGAGATCCATCCCCGTCGACGAGATGTGCCGTGCCGCGCCCGGCCTCTGGGCGATCGGCGACGTCACGGGAGTGGGCGCCTTCACCCATGTGTCGATGTATCAGGCCGCGATCGCGGAGGCCGACATCTTGGGCCGGCCGAGCCCCGCGGCGGACTACCGTGCCCTACCCCGGGTCACCTTCACCGATCCGGAGATCGGGTCGGTGGGACTCAGCGAGGCCGGAGCGCGGGCGGCCGGGCTGAAGGTGAGGACTGGGTACGCCGACCTGGCCAAGTCCGCTCGCGGTTGGATCCACAAGGTGGGCAATACGGGCTTCATCAAGCTGGTCGAGGACGCAGATCGTGGTGTCCTCGTCGGGGCGACCTCTGCCGGTCCGTGCGGTGGCGAAGTCCTCTCCATGCTGACGCTGGCGGTGCACGGCTCGGTTCCCACCTCCACGCTCGAGACGATGATCTACGCCTACCCGACCTTCCATCGCGCCGTCGAGAGCGCGCTTGCGGACCTGGAATCCTGAGCTCGCCCTGGCGGCCCACTCGGGCCCAACTCCTTGCCGCAGCGGGTCGAACGGTTCCCGACGTCATCGCCCCGGGACTCGGAGTGCTCTTTTGCGGCATAAATCCGGGCTTGTACACCGCGGCCGTCGGGCACCACTTCGCGCGTCCGGGCAACCGCTTCTGGAAGGTCCTGCACGAGGCCGGGTTCACCGACCGACTCCTGTCTCCGTTCGAGGAGGCTGGGCTGCTCGACGCGGGCATCGGCATCACCAATCTCGTCGCCCGCGCTACCGCCACTGCGGCGGAATTGACCCGAGGCGAGCTGGGTGAAGGCGCCCGTCTGCTCGAGGCCAAGGTGGCTGCAACCCACCCTCAGATCGTGGCCATGCTCGGGATGCAGGCGTTTCGCACCGCCTTCGGCGATCGCACTGCCGCCCTCGGGCTCCAGCCACAGCCGATGGCCCACTCACGGGTCTGGCTTCTCCCGAATCCGAGCGGTCTCCAGGCTCGCTATCAGCTTCCCGATCTCATCGCCTTCTTCGAGGACTTGAGGGCGGCGGCGTCGCGGACCGACGGAGCGCCCAGCCGGCGTCGCCGGGCGGAGCCGCGAGGGCGCGGGCTCCGATCCGCGCGGGCGGTTCGGGCGATCCGGCCGGCTACGGAGCGCTGAGCGTTGCGCGGAGAGGCAGGTCGCTCGACGAGCCACCTGCGAACAGCTCGTACGAGCCGGCCACGACGCGCCAGCTGCCTGTCTGGTCCGGTGCGATCCAGCTGGTTCCGAGGAAGGCTTGAAAGGCCGCGTGCGGGATCTGAAGGGTGACGGTGGCGGAGGCTCCCGCGGCCAGGTAGATCCTGGCGAAGGCCACGAGCTGGCGGGGCGGCTCCTTGGCGGCGGGGGGGAACGCCAGGTACAGCTGAACGACGTCAGTTCCGCTGCGTGCCCCGTCGTTGTTCACCTTGACGGTCGCGGTCGCACCGGTGCCGGACCGCTTGATCCTCAGGTTCGAGAGCGCGAAGTCGGTGTAGGAGAGGCCGTAGCCAAAGGGGAAGAGCACCGGTAGGTTCGCGGCCTCGTAGCCGCGGTAGCCGATGTCGAGGCCATTCTTGAAGAAGACGGTGTTGTTGGCACCTGGCCAGTTCGCGGCCGCAGAGGTCGGAGTCTCCGAGTCGGACACCGGGAAGGTGATGGGAAGGCGGCCGGAAGGGTCCACGGTCCCGAACAGGACAGGGGCGAGTGCCGCGCCGTCCTCTTGACCCGGATACCAAGCCTCCAGCACGGCAGCGACCTTGGAGATCCAGGGCATGAGCACGGCGCCGCCCGAGTTGATGACCACTATGGTCCGGGGGTTCACCGCCGCTACGGCCGAGATCAGCGCGTTCTCATCGCCGGGCAGGGCCAAGGTTTCGAGATCGGCTTCCTCGGTCTCGCTCTGAGATGCAAAGACGACCACCACCTGCGCCCTCGATGCGGCGGCCACCGCCTGGCCGATGGCGTCGCCGACATTCTGCACCGTCACCGTCGGCGCGCTCTGGCTGGTTGGCTCGAAGGCGTTCAGGGAGAACGTGTAGGACTGGTTGCCATCGAGTGTCAACGAGGTCGAGTAGGGACGACGGCCCTGCAGCCCGTGGTCGGCGAGGACGAGCGATCCGTTGAGGTACAGCCAGCTGTCGCCGCTCGCGGTGAGCGTGACCTGATAGGTGGTGGTGACGGGAGGATCGAAGGTGCCGCTGGTGACTCGCCAGCCCGGGCCCGAGAGCGGAGACGTGGCCGTCTCGGCCGATGGCGGCACGGGGATCGTCGTGGTTGTCGTGGTGGACGGGAGTGTCGTTGTGGTGGTCGTCGAACCTGGCGGAGGATTGGCCGGCGGCAAGACGGTCACGACCGGATCGACGGAGGTCGCCGGCACGTAGGTCACGCTCGTCGTGCTCCGGAAACGGCGTTCAATGGCGCTGAGCGGAGTGATGACGTACGGCGCCTTGACTGCGGCACTCCCGCCCCCGTTCGTGACCGGAGCGGTCGAGGCATCGCTGCCGATCACGGCGATCGACGCGAGCCCGGCCGGGTGCAACGGGAGGATCGCCGATTGGTTGCGGAGCAGGACGATCGACGACTCCGCGTCCTGGAGGGCGACCTGACGATCGTGCGGTGTTGCCACGGGTGTCCGAAACCCGCCGGTGCGTGGATGGGCGATGATTCCGAACGCGAACATCTCGGTGAGGATCCGCCGCGCCGCGTCGTTGAGGCGACTGAGCGGGATCGCGCCGCTCGTGACTGCTGCGGCGAGGTTCGGTGGAATGGGCTTGATCATGTCGAGCCCGGCGTCGAAGCCCGCGACCGGGTCCGCGACCGCTCCGTCGTCGGACCGCACGAAACCGGTGAACCCGAGCTGCTGCTTCAGATCGTTCAACACCGCCGCGTCCTGGCAGGCATAGACCCCGTTGATCAGTCCAAGGGCGCACATGATGGCCGCCACGTGGCCGCTTTGCACCGCGGCACGGAACGGAGCGAGGTACACCTCTTCGAAAGCCCGGATCGAGAGCGCCTGGTTGAGCGTTGCCCGAGCGGTCTCCTGGGTGTACGCCGTGTAGTGCTTGGCCTCGGCCATGACCGCCTTCGACTGGATTCCCTCGATCTCGGCCACGCCCAGCATCGAGGCGAGGTGGGGATCCTCGCCGTAGGTCTCGAAGACGCGTCCGTCATTCGGAACCCTGACGAGGTTGAGGTCCGGGCCCTGGACGACGTCGATTCCCTGTTTGTAAGCCTCGGCGCCGAGCACCTGCCCGTACTCGCCCGCGATCGCAGGATCGAAGGTTGCCGCGGTGGCGATCGACGCCGGCAGCTGTGTGACCCCGGTGTCGCCAGCGGCGAGGCCGTTCGGCCCGTCCTGGAGCGTGAGCATCGGGATGCAGAGGCGCGGGACGGCGGTGGTCTCGTTCTCGTAGGTGCGGGTCGCCCCTCTCAGCTCGACCATGCCGATCTTCTCGCTCAGGGTCATCTGAGCCAGCACCTGGTCGGCGAGCTGGTTGGGCGAGAATTGACGCGCTGCCGCGGCGGTGGTCCACGGACACGAGGCCGCATTGGCCTCGGTGTGGCGGGACCGACCTGACTGGCTCGTCGCGGCCGCTGCCCCCTGTCGTGCCAATTGCGGGAGAAGTGAGATGCTCGCCAGCAGCAGGGCGGAAAGGACGATCCAGCGCCGCCGGGCGTGTACCCGAGCGGGCGATCCGCGATTCGTCGCCGATAACACCTAGGAACAGTACCGGAGGGAAATGGTCCGCCCGGGCGCGGCCGGTGCCGCGAGGAGCAGCGGCTCGAGCGGTCCCCGGTCGGACGCTTGCGTTCCTCCTCGCGCCCATGTTCGATATTCGTTGACGCCGTTCGGCAGCCGACCGGGGTGCTAGGTGGCATCTCGTGGAACGTCCTGCCAGGTAGGGAGCCTTCGCAACGTGAAGTTCGGCATTTTCTACGAGCACCAGCTGCCCCGGCCCTGGGACGAGTCGAGCGAGTCGGAGCTGCTCGCCGACGCGCTCGACCAGGTCGAGCTCGCCGACCAGCTCGGGATCCAGTACCTGTGGGAGGTCGAGCACCACTTCCTCGAGGAGTACTCCCATTCGAGCGCGCCCGAGGTGTTCCTCGGCGCTGCCAGCCAGCGCACCAGGCGCATGCGCCTCGGCCATGGGATCATCCTGACGGCGCCCGCCTACAACCACCCCGCTCGCACGGCCGAGCGCGTGGCGACGCTGGACCTCGTCTCGGGCGGACGCGTCGAGTTCGGCTCGGGCGAGTCGGGTTCGCAAGCCGAGCTCGGCGGCTTCGGATTGGATCCGGCGGTCAAGCGTGAGGCGTGGCTCGAGGGCCTCGAAGTGGCGCTCCGGTGCATGACCGAGACCCCGTTCACCGGCGTCGACGGGCGCTTCGTGCGCATGCCACCCCGCAACGTCGTCCCAAAGCCGGCCCAGAAGCCGCATCCACCCCTCTGGCTCGCCTGCAGTCGCCGGGACACGATCCTGCTCGCGGCAGAGAAAGGCATCGGCGCCCTGAGCTTCGCGTTCATCGAACCGGAGGACGCGAAGGGGTGGGTGGACGACTACGAGGCCACCTTGGCGAGCAAGTGCGTGCCCGTGGGATGGGCGGTCAATCCGCAGGTTGCCTGCGTCACGCCGATGATGTGCGCCCGGGACGAGGACGAGGCGATCGAGCGCGGCCTCGAAGGGGCCAACTTCTTCGGGTACTCGCTCGCACATTTCTACGTCTTCGGGGAGCACCGGCCCGCGCGCACCGACGTGTGGCAGGAGTTCACCGAGCGGCGCGGCAAGATGGGGTACTCACCGGCGGCGGCGCTCGCCAACAAGAGCGAGACGCTCGGCGCCAAGGCGGCCGCCGGTGACGAGACGGGGCTTCGGGGCGCGGTCGGGACGCCGGCTCAGCTTCGCGAGTTCCTGCGCCGCTACGAGTCGGCCGGGGTGGACCAGCTGATCTTCGTGATGCAGGCGGGCCACACGCGCCACGAGCACATCATGGAGTCGATCGAGCTGTTCGGCACCGAGGTGCTGCCGGAGTTCATCGAGCGCGACGAAGCCGCGCGCGTCGCCAAGGCCGAGAAGTGGGCGCCGCTGATCGAGCAAGCCATGGCTCGCAAGGTCGACCAAGCCCCGCCGATGCCGGCCGACTACGTCATGAAGGCGTTACCGAGACAGCTGATCGATGCCTCGGAGAACGAGACCGCCCAACAGTGGCTCGAGGGGCTGGCGGACAAGCAGGCAGCCGGCGTGCTCGACGAGGAGTTCCGGCGACTGATAGATGGATGACTGTGACCAGGGACGATGCTCTAGTTGATACCAACTACAGGTATTCCCTGGCAGGTCAAGGTATCAGTTGATACCACGCCCGCAGTGTCGTCAGAGAAGGTCACGCCCATGGCGTCGGGCCACGACTCGACCCCTAAACGTCGATCCGTAGCGCAGCTTCGCTCGTGACCCGTCCGGCCCATGCACCGGTAGCACATCCCGAGTCCGTTGTGTCCGTTACTTGCACTCCATCACCATGGGTCAGTACGAAAACTGACAGGAGAACGAGTAGGTGCGTCCCAAAGAAGTGACCATCTCAAATCCCTCGTTGCTGCTGTCCGCCAGGTTGACTGCGCCAACCACGCCCTTCTTCGGCACAATCTTTGGGCCAACCAGTGTCTGATCCTGACAGGTTGATCCCAGGCTGTAGATCGTGGCGTTGGCAGCGATGAGCCAATAGCCGCCACTCATCGGGTCCGCCTCAAACCCGACGATGTTGTTGACCGGCTTCTTGAGTCTGAGTGAACCGTAGGACGGTGCATGGCTCAACGCCTGAACTCTGCCGTTGCTCCAGACGACGTAGCCTCCATCCCCGTTGAAGGTCACGTCATCGGGCCATGTCCCAATAATGTGTGGCTTTGGTGCCGCCTTCGGCGTGCTGGCCGATGCAGCCATTGGCACCACCACAGCCAGAATCACAGCCAGTGACACAAGAATCTTCTTCACTCCGGTCCCTTTCCCTCGCTAGGGTTTCCCGCTAATGGCATAACTTTACTGCAGTGTCCGAACCGGGGGTTGCCGTGCAAGGCGTGGACATCAAGGTGCTGTCGAGTGGCCTTCACATTTTCCGGTTTCCGTCCGGCGACTGGGGTTATGCGGTGCAGTTGCCAAACGGGTATTGGAAGGCGACAGCCAAAACGAAGGTCCGGTGGCGGGTCGGCAGGCCCTACAGCTTTGCTTCGGGTTCCTGCCATCGTCGGATGAGGGATGGTCGGTTCGTTCCCGGTTACCACCACTCTTTGGAAGCCGCCATCCGATGCGCAGAGAAGGCGATGCCGGGACTTCGTGCTCGTGCCGATGCGTTCCGTGCTGCGACTGCGCCCGGTGATCGTGAGGCGATTACGAAGATTCGGAAACGCCGGGATGAGCGAGTAGGACCCGGCTGGCAGAGCATCAGGCGACTGGTGCTCGATGAGGAGCCACTGTGCCGTGAGTGTGGAGCTTCGTCAGCGGAGGTGGATCACATCGTCCCTGTCGCTCGTGGCGGCACGAGTGGGAGAAACAACCTTCAGGGATTGTGCCGCACCTGTCACATCGACAAGACACGCCGAGACTTGTCGCCTCGCCGTGGGAATATAAGAGGCACGCCTTCGTTGGACTAGATTCTCCCGGCAGCGGGGGAAATCATGAAAACAACACATCTGAAGATCCTGACGGCGGTTGGCGTAGTGCTGATAGTTGGATTGCTGGTGCAGCGTTTCAACGCCCACTCCTCAAAGCCGACGACCACCACCACGGCTGCTGTCACGACGACAACCACCACGCAGCCGAGTGGCCCGACGACAACCGGAACCGGGAACGGCACCGTGACGGCACGCAGCTACCGGGTCGGTGATTGCGTGATGTGGAACCAGTCGGTCCCGCTTGCCGAGCCGAGGGTCGTGCCTTGCAGCAACCTCCACATCTTCGAGGTCACCGGGAAGGCCGAGATGCCTTCGGGCAAGTTTCCCCAACCCGACCAGTGGAGTGCTCTGGACTCTGTTGCCGGTGGCCAGTGCTACGACATCGCTGTTACTTACCTTGGCAACCATCTCTATCCCAACAACGGGAGATTCACTGTCGCCAGTCTTGATCCGGTGCGCTCTGCGTGGATTAGCGGTCAAAACTGGGCGTGGTGTGGTGTGATCCTTGGTCGCTCGACAAACAAGGTCTGGCTTGCATCCCGAGGTACCGCCGAAGGTGGTGGCTAGATCCACCACCTGTGACACTCAACCCATTAATCTCTATCCCGAAGGTATGTCGGCCAGGTAGGTGCAGTCGGCCAGGTAGCACCACCACCGGCTCCCTGCGTTCGACGGCGGCTGGGAGGATCGGCCCGGAAGCCCCGAGTACACTTTCTCTAAGGTATTCACGCCTGAGCGAGGGTAGGGGGATTTGCCATGAAACGAACGATCATCGCCGTGGTCGTAGCTGTCGCCCTGACAGCTACCGTCACGGCAGCCGCAGCAACGAGCAGCAGTAAGACGGTCAATGGCTGCTGGAACACCAAGACTCGGGTGCTGACGCTACGAGCCGGTGCCTCTTGTTCAAGGGGTACTCGGGCAATCGACTGGAACGTCACCGGCCCGCAGGGCAAGGCGGGAGTCCAGGGCACGCAGGGAATCCAAGGAAAACAAGGCATTCAGGGCAAGCACGGCATCGAGGGAGTCCAAGGAAAGCAAGGCATCCAAGGCAAGCCTGGAGCCGCCGTGGCCTGGGCCTGGGTGTCGGAGGCTGGCGTGCCCTTCTCGTCATTTAACGTATCGGGCGTTACTCCCAATGTGGCTGGTAAGGCTGGTCTGTTCTGTGTTCACCTGTCGATCACGACGGCCAACGTCGCCACAGTCTCCATCACTGATGCCTCTGGCACTGGTAGCAGTATTGGGACACCGGGTTGGGTGGCAACTGCGGAGATAGTCGGGATCTACGATTCCTCTGACGGTTGTGGGGATGGCATCGCCGTACAAACGTTGGTGACCACTCCCGGCACAATTTCGTCCGACGGCTCGGTTGAGGGTCTGGAGGATAGCTTCTACCTGATAGTCAATTAAAGGATGCGGGCATGACAAAGCCCCGCCAAGGCGGGGCTGAAAGCAAAGCTTTTAGTTTGAGTTGAAACTCGCAACAATGTTTTGTGCCCCAGCTTCGCAACCCGCCTGCCATTGGGCGAAGTTGTCATTTGCCTTGCCATCCCCCGTGGCTTGTGGAAGATGAAGTTGGGGTCGTTGACCTGAGCACTCGACACCATTTCCGACCGAGAACAACTAGGGGCTGTCTTGTCGATGGCTCCGACCGTATTGCCCTGCCCCCATTGGTACCCGTCGTTATATGAGTTATGCGT
>Ga0182015_10000218_pt1 | contig 83286 bp, 71 predicted proteins | sample 712P3MmetaG_FD_120478 | JGI IMG/M metagenome (GOLD analysis project Ga0182015, IMG submission 120478) | Permafrost microbial communities from Stordalen Mire, Sweden - 712P3M metaG | ecosystem: Environmental > Terrestrial > Soil > Wetlands > Permafrost | place: Sweden: Stordalen | collected...
CGAGTGCGGCATATCCGGACAGGTTGAAGATGCATTCGCTGTCCTGCGAATTTTTTTGAAACCAATCCTGGGTAGCTGACAGATGTTCGCAAGGACGCCTCGGCTACAAAAGCAGGCGCGTCCCCTGTGCCAAAACTGTGCCAGAATCCGAAGTCTTCATGCCATTGGGGTTATCTTTGAGCGAAAAGCAGATTCCCCGATTTGTTGGAAACGTTAGTAGTTAGAAGTAACGGACGGAGTTGTTGGAGTCGAGTGTCGTGCGCCCAAGGCAGGCGCGCTAGCGCAGTCACCGTAATGTTCAGTAATGATTGGAGGAAGCGGCCGGGTTGCAACGCCGCATAAACACGGTCGATTTGAAGAATCGCTGTGATTTCGACTCCCACACGCTTCCGCCACCGATGTCGGCTGCAGTTTTACGCGTAATTGTGCGTACCTATTCCAAGTATCCATGTCCGTGCCTGAGTTCGCGCGACATTTGCCAAGCCGAGAGCGCAGCAACCAACACGAGGCAGACTCCCAGCGGCCATTCCTGCATCAGCAATTTGCCCACTCCAAATAGAGCGCTATACACCATCACAGTCCCGAGAACCCAGCACCAGCAGTTGCGCCCGAGATCGTGCGTCGCGCGAATTTCGGGCGCCAGTGCGCCGATCCTCTTCCAGCCGGTGACGTCAGGACGCACCTTGCGATAGAAAGACAACAGGATACTGTCCGGCTCCGGCGCCGTTAGCAATGTCACTACAATCCACACCGCCGTGGTAACGAACGTGGTAGTCAAAATATTTTTGGCGAAGAGCACCGTGGCAGACCCCGTGAAAAATGTGGGTCGTCCGATCAATCCATTCCATAGACCTTCGGAATTCAGCGCCAAAGTCAAACCCAGCGCTGTGATCATCGAGGAAATTTCACTCCAGGCGTTGATCCGCCACCAATACCATCGCAACAAGTACACTCCCCCAGTGCCGGCTCCTACTTCCAGTACGGCCTGCCATCCGGAACGTATGGAAGCCAATTGTTCAGACACGTACCCGCTGGCGATTACCAACAGCACGGTGACTAACTGCGATACTCGCACGTAGTGGCGTTCCGAACTATGGCGCACCAGAAAACGGCGGTAGAAATCTTCGACCACGTAAGAAGTTCCCCAATTCAGTTGCGTCGCGATCGTGGACATAAACGCAGCCAGAAAGCCGGCTACGATGATTCCGCGCAGCCTGTGGGGTACGTGATCGTTCACCATCATCATGTAACTGGTTTCCGGGCGAGCCAAGCCGGGATACAACACAATCGCCGCGAGTGCCGTGAGAATCCAGGGCCAGGGTCGTAGCGCATAGTGCGCGACGTTGAACCACAGAACGGAAAGCAGCCCTTGGCGCTCGTCGCGCGCGCTAAAAATGCGCTGGGCCACGTATCCGCCGCCACCCGGCTCCGATCCCGGATACCAGAACGCCCACCACTGCACGCCGAGATAAACTCCGAAGGTAATTGCCGGCAGCGTCCATAAAGTTTCGCTCGCGAATCCTCGCGAAAAATCGGGAAGAAACGCGAGTGGATCAGCGGCGCCATTCTTGGCGCGTAGCGCTGCAATCTGCTCAATCATGGAAGTCATCCCGCCCGCCGCTTGAACGGCATAGTAAGCAATGGCGGTCACGATGCTCATTTTGAGGACAAACTGAAATAAGTCAGTCCAGAGCACTCCGGAAAGGCCGCCCAATGAAACATAAAATCCCGTGAATGGAATCAGAAAAAAAATGCAGATGATCAGCGCATAACCATCGGTTCCCATAAACACCGGACCAAAAACGCCGCTTAAAACTCGCGACATACTCTGGAGAAAATGCCACTGGCTGATAGTTGGGCCCAACGTGGTGCCGACAATATTGACCATGGCCTTCGTCACCCAGCCGAGAATCAAGCAATTCATCAGTACACCCAGATAAATCGCGCGAAACCCGCGAAGAAATGCCGCAGGTGTGCCTGAATACCGCATTTCAGCGAACTGCACATCCGTCATCAGGCCCGAGCGGCGCCACAAACGCGCGAATAAAAATACAGTCATCATTCCTGACGGCAGAAATGCCCACCAGATCCAATTTCCGGAGATCCCCTGTGTGTAAACAAGGCCTGCTACCAGCAGCGGAGTATCCGCAGCAAACGTAGTAGCCACCATAGAAGTACCCGCCAGCCACCACGAGGCTGTACGTCCAGAAACGAAGTAATCTTCAGAGCTCCGGGTAGCCGAGCGGCGAAAATACAGCCCGAGCAGAAGTGTGATCAGGAGATACGCAATAATCGCGGACCAATCCAACAAAGTGAAGGGCATCGCGGGGCGAACTTATGGCATAGTTCGATGAATTGAGGCAAGGAAAACGCCCGTGGGGTTCTTAGGCAGCCAAATCGATATTTTTAGGTTCGCCTGGGATCAATGACGAATATGACTCGCGCTCTCTACAAAAAGTGCGAGCTTTTTTTCAATCGACCCGCGCAGCATCGCTTGTGTAATTAGTTCTAAACGGTTATAGGTGCAAGCTATGTATCCGATTGTCAGCCAACAGGGGTGGCGGCTTTACACCTCGTTCACCTTCGCCGAAAGCTGTGTTTCAGTAAATACGTTTCATTCATATTCTTTATATATCCGGCAGTAAAAGAAATAAGCCTCAAATCATTTCCGAAACGTCGCGTTGGTCCCGGCGAAACATCTTGACAACGGCCGGACCCTACATTATAAGCCTTGCAAACAATAAGCGGTTAGAACCTGGGTTGAATTCGGCGCTTGCTAACGGGTGCAGGGTTCTTGCAGTCGCCGAAAACAACGGACTGTGATAGTGCCGGTCCAACGTTCGAAACTGGGGGTGTGGGATGCAAACTGCTAGACTCCGCGGATTCTGTTTGGGCCTGCTTTGTTGTGCGTTCGTGTTGCTTCCGTGCCATATATTATTTGCCAGCGTCTCCGCCAGCATTTCAGGCACGGTCAGCGATCCCAGCGGCGCGGTGATCGCCGGAGCTACCGTTACCGCCTCGAACGTGGATACGGGTGTGGCCTTAACGCAGACTACCAACGCGCAGGGATTTTATTCCTTCCAGGAGCTGCCGCTCGGCACATACACCATTAGCGTGCAACAGAGTGGCTTTAAGGCCTACGCACAGACCGGCCTCGTACTGGACGTGAACTCTGTGCTATCGGTCGACGTGAAAATGGAGGTTGGCCAATCCTCGGAAAAAATCGAAGTGTCGAGCGCGGCTTTGCACGTGGATACCGAAAGCACGCAGATGGGCGAGGTAATCACCGGCAAAGAAATGACCGATGTCCCGTTGGTAACTCGTAGCTACACCGATTTGCTGAGCTTGCAGCCAGGCGTCGCCCAGACGGCTTCGCAGATGTCGGGCGCATATGCTGGCGCCTTCATATCTGCTGGATTCGCGGCTCCTTTAGTTTCTGGCGATTTGAATTCCGGCGCGGTCTCGGTCAATGGCATGCGCGAGTCGGAAAACGGCTTCATCCTGAACGGCGTATTGGTGCAAGAACTGGGTTTCTCCGGCGCCGGCGCCATTCCTAACCTCGATTCGCTCGCCGAATTCCGCATTCTCACGAATAATTTCGACGCCGAATATGGCAACTACAGCGGCGGCCTGATCAATGTCGTTACCAAATCCGGAACCAACGACTTCCACGGTAACGTTTTCGAATTCCTGCGAAACACGGATTTCGACGCTGCAAACTATTTTGACGCTGGCCAGCGTGGCGCGTATCACCAAAACCAATTCGGTGGCACTTTCGGTGGTCCAATTAAAAAAGACAAAATTTTCTTCTTCGCTGATTATCAGGGCAATCGGCTGGTCCAGGGAGTCACCCAACGCATTAACGGGGCTCCGACGGCGGCTCTCGAATCAGGCGATCTGTCCAGCGTAGCCAGCAGCTTTGTCGATGCGCATGGAAATCCAACAACGGTAAACGGCGCAGCTTGGGCGACCCAGCTAACCAACCAACTCGGGTACCCGGTAACCGCTGGCGAACCCTATTACACCGCCGGTTGCACCAGTACCGCGCAGTGTGTTCTTCCTAACGCCATGCTTTCCCCGACTGCCTACAGTCCCATTTCCGCGAACCTGCTGAAATATATCCTGCCCGCGAATGGCACGAACACCGCAGGTCAGCCGACGTTCACAACCAATGCTGGTGCGGTAAGTCTTAGCGACAATAAATTTAGCGGCCGCGCAGATGCAAATACGCATTTTGGCTTGCTTTCAGCCTATTATTATTTCGATCGTTACAATCGTGTCGACCCTTACTGGCCGGGCAACGCGCCTGTCTATCCTGGTTTCCAGGTCGATGGCAAAGGCCAGACTCACAACGTAAATCTCGGTGATACGAAAACATTCAGCTCCGCTTCCGTGAACGAATTTCGTATCGGCTATTTCCGTTTGGACACCTTGTTCAATCAACCGTCCGGAGGGAAGGGCGTTACTCTAGCCAGTCTCGGTTTCGCGTCCGGCGCGAATGGCGCCCCCGGGATCTTTCCCGTTGCGCCGCAATTGGAAGGCGTTCCGGAAGTCGACTTCAATGACTTTGTCATCGGTGTGCCCAGTCGTCCTAACGGCCTCATCGATAACATTTACCAGATTCTCGACAACTACAGCACCGTCATTGGCACCCACACTCTGAAATTTGGCGGTCAGTATCACTTCGATCAGCTCGAAGAGGATTTGATAGACAACGTTTCGAACGGAAACTTTTTCTTCGGTAGCAATTTTAACGGCCAGCCGAGCGAAACCGGCAGCGACTTTACGGACTTCCTGCTCGGCGCGCCAAGCCAATTCGTTCAAGGGCAATCCTATCCTTCGTACGGTCGCAACTTCTATTTTGGCTTGTATGGTCAGGATAGCTGGCGCGTCAAATCGAATCTGACCTTCAACTACGGGTTACGCTACGATGTCAGCTCCCCATGGAAGGAGAAGTACAACCAGATTCAAACGCTGATTCCGGGTGAACAATCGGTTGTTTTTCCGGGTTCGCCGACCGGGTGGGTCTTCCCAGGCGATCCTCACGTCCCCAGCACGCTCGCTCCCACTCGCTGGAATAATTTCGCGCCACGCCTGGGTTTGGCCTATTCGTTTGGGGATCACGCAGGCCTGCTCGGCAAAATCCTTGGAGCGCCCGGGTCCACCAGCATTCGCGCCGGCTGGGGCATCTATTACAGCACATTCGAAGGAGCCACCGACTTTAACGAAATTGGAGACGCGCCGTTCGGAAACTACACTGGCCAGAGCCAACCAACGTTTGCCGCGCCCTTCACAAGTCGTCCCGACGGAAAGTCCATTACAAACTTTTTCCCTGTGACGCCCCCGCCGCTGCATTTTTCGGCGAAACATCCAGCCAGCGGGCCTCCCTACGATACGCTTCCTGAATTTTACAGTGCTTTCGGAACCGTCGGCAGTTCACCGGCTTTCTACAATGGAAACCGTCTGCCCTATGCCGAAGAATACGAATTATCCGTTGAACATCAATTCTCGCGTTCGGACTTATTGACGCTAAGCTACGTAGGAACCCAAGCTCACCGGTTACTTGCGTCTGAGTCCGCGAATCCCGGCAATCCCGCCCTGTGTTTGTCACTGGCTACAGAGGGTTGCGGTCCGGGCGGTGAGAACAACATCTACATTCGTCCGGGCGGAACGTACGCTCTCGGTACTCGCGCGCCGTTTAGCGGCGTTGCTCTCCCGGCTGGTACCAACCTACCTTGCGCCCCTGGTTGCGATACCGTGTTGCCAAACGGCGACCTGGGAATCATTCCGTTCGGTAATGATTCCTATTTCATCACCGCCGGCTCTTCATCTTACAATTCCGCGCAAATTAACTATCGCCACACCAGTGGCCGTCTCCAGACGCTCATCGGCTACACCTTTAGCAAAGCCTTTGACGACTCCTCTGGTTACGGCGAGCAGATCAATCCCTACAATCATCGTTTGAGCCGCGGCCTTTCCGCTTTCGACAGCACGCACAATTTTGTCGCCAGCTACAATTACTCGCTGCCGATCGACAAGCTCGGAGGTCCCAAACCTCTGACGAACGGCTGGGCCATCAGCGGCATCACTAAATTCGCTACGGGTCTTCCGGTTACGCTGGTCGAAACAGATGACCAATCTCTGTTAGGAACTGCGTTCGGCGGGCCGATTACATTGCCGGTGGACACGCCCAATGTCGTCGGGCCGCTCGATATCACCGATCCGCGGAAAACAGGAGGACAATATTTCAGCCCGGCCGCTTTCGGGCCTTCTGCTCTGGGCACGGAGGGAGATGCCAGGCGACGTTACTTCCACGGTCCCGGTTTAAACAATTTTGATTTTGCTTTACTCAAAGATACGCATCTAAGCGAAAGATTCGACCTGCAGTTCCGCGGCGAATTCTTCAATATTTTCAATCACACTCAGTTCTTGACGCCGAGCGGTATCACTGGATTCAGCGGCGGTGTCGCGACTTCTTCGTCTTTCGGGCAAGTACCGGGCACACTGCCGGGTCGCATTGGCCAGTTATCCTTGAAACTATATTTCTAGGAAGTAAATAGCGAACAAACGCTGCTTTTGAAAAATCTCCAGAATGCGAGGGTGCTCGAACAGTCGCCGCGATATCGGAAATCAGCCTAACGGCCACGCATCGTCCCAAATTCGGAGCTCACAAGCTCCAAAGAGTAACTCGCTATGGCGGATCAGTCTGTGCTCGCAGCCACGCTCGTTGAGCCAGGGAAGTACGAGATACGGGAATATCCTTTGCCGGAACCCGCGCCCGGTTGCGTTCTCGTCAAAATGGAATTGTCCGGCATTTGCGGGACGGACAAGCACACGTTTCAGGGTTACACCACGCAGTACGGCAGCCGCAAACTGGAATTCCCTATTATCCAGGGTCACGAAAACGTCGGTACGGTTGCGGCCATCGGTGGAAACGGCCTTTACACAGACTTCGAGGGCGTGCCGCTAGAAACCGGCGATCGCGTAGTGGTAGGCGCGAACGTTTGCTGCGGCGAGTGCTATTACTGCCGTCACGACTTTCCGTACTACTGCTGCGAAAATATGACGGACTACGGCAATAATTTAAGCGCGAAAAATCCGCCACATCTTTTCGGCGGCTGGTCGCAATACATGTACATTGTTCCAGGAAGTTTTCTGGTGAAAGTCCCGAACGGCCTTCCTTCCGAAGTCGCGGTATTAACCGAAATCTTTGCAGTCTCCGTCGGATTGGATCGCGCCAAGCAAATGTCGGCTTTCCCGAGCGAATCATTTCGTTTCGACGACACCGTAGTTGTACTGGGCGTCGGTCCTCTGGGAATGTGCTTCCTGATGAAAGCACGCATGCTAGGAGCCGGCACCATCATCGCGATCGACCTTTCGAATTATCGCCTCAGCTTTGCAATGCGGCTAGGCGCGGATCACGCGGTGAACGCGGCAAAACATTCAAAAGAAGATCGGCTTCAGATTGTAAAGGATCTCACCAACGGTCGCGGGGCGGACGTGGTCATCGAGTGTGCTGGCGTTCCGCAGGCCGTCCCCGAAGCGCTCGAAATGCTGCGCATCGGCGGCCTGTTGGTAGAAGCCGGAAACTTTTCGGATTTGGGCGAAGTATCTTTCAGTCCTCACCGTCATCTCTGCGCGAAAAACGCGCGCATACTTAGCGTCGGCGGCGAAGAACCGGCGGCTTACGGACCGGGAATGAGGCAAATGGCGCGTTACATGAAACAGTATCCGCTGCGGGAATTTGTGACGCATCGCTACGGACTGCGAGACGTAAATGCCGCAATGCAGAAATCAATCGATGCGGATTCGATGAAAGTGGTGATGCAGCCTTGGCAGTGAGTCAGAATGACTAACGTAATTCTAGATGAAAAAGAAAGAGGACAGATCATGAGCGACAATAACGCACGGTTTCTATTCGCCTCGGCGCCCGATAGCTGGGGCGTCCTGGACTACCCGGGACCTTCGTGGGAGCAATCCTACGAAACCATGCTGGATGAAATGGCGCAGGCTGGGTACACTGGCTCTGAACTTGGGCCATACGGCTTTTTCCCAACCGATTCCAAAATCCTCCAGCCGCAACTCCAGAAACGAAACCTCAAGCTCCTCGCTTCCTTCGTGCCGATCAAAATGACGGATCCCGGTGCCGGCAAATCCGTAATCGACCGTATCCGGAAGGTCGGCGGTTTGTTAGCCGCTCTTAAAGCCCCATTTTTAGTCATCGCCGACGATCAGTCCACCGAACGCGACGCCTATTCCGGCCGCGTTTACGACCAGGGCTGTCCAACGCTGACCGCCGAGCACTGGAAACACATCGGTAAAATTATCGCCGACGCTGAAAAAGTAGCAAACGAGTTCGGCCTCGACCTGGTATTTCACCCGCACGTCGCGACCTACGTGGAAACACCAGAAGAGTGCGAACTCTTTTACGACGCCACTTCCCACACTAACGTCGGTCTTTGTTTAGACACCGGTCACTGCGTTTACGGTCGCGGAGATTCAGTGAAAGAAGCGGAGAAGTACAAAAGCAAGCTTCGGTTCGTGCACATCAAGGATTGCGACACCAAAATCTTGCAGCAAGCCCGCCAGAATAAGTGGACGTTTGAAGAAGCCATCGAACACAAAGTGTTCACGATAATCGGCCAGGGTGACATTGATTTCCCAGCGTTCTTTCGCACCCTAATGAAAAATGGATACTCAGGCTGGTCGGTAGTAGAGCAGGACGTGAAATTCGGCCACACTCCAATCCCGCCCGCCGAGAGCGTGGCTGCCAGTCTGAAATACTTACGCGGAGTGGTAAAAGACCTAGGAATAGCCGCCACAACCCGTTAACACGCTCGTGCCTTAAATGTTTTGTGAAATGGATCGCGAGTTTTATCCAGGGAACGACAAATGCAAAAGCTAGGTATCGGAGTGCTGGGCGTCGGAGAAATGGGCCGTCGCCACGCAGAGAATCTACGCAGAAATGTCCCCGAAGCTCACCTGATTGCCATCGCCGATGTTTCCGAGCAACGTGCGCGCCAGACCGCGCATGAACTGGAAATAGAACGCTCCTACAACAGCCTGGAAGCGATGCTAGAAAACAAGGAAATCGAAGCAATTCTGATCGCAACCCCAGACAAATTTCACGCGAACGCCGTCAGCGTGACTGCCCGCGCGGGGAGAGACATACTTTGCGAGAAGCCTCTGGCGCTAAATCTCGCTGACGCCCATGCAGCGCTCGAAGCAGTTTCGCAATCCGGCAAGCGCTTGCAAGTCGGCTTCATGCGCCGCTACGATCCCGCATATGCAGCGGCGATGAAACGCATCGAAGCCGGCGAAATCGGCACGCCAGTAATCTTCAAATCGGTCGGCCGCGATAAAGACCAACCCCCAATCGCTGCCTACGAATCCAACGTAAACGGAATGATTTTTTACACCAACACAATTCACGATTTCGACCTCGCTCGCTGGCTGATGCGGGACGAAGTAACCAATGTCCACGCTTACACCAGCAGCGCGATTCGTCCTGAAGTCGCGAAGTACGGCGATGTTGTCGCCAGCGTAGTCAACTTGCAATATCGTAAGGGCGCCATCGGAAATATCGAGTCCTACGCGCAAGCGGTCTACGGCTACGACGTCCGCACCGAAATTGTAGGTTCGAAGGGCGCGATATTTGTAGGCACCCTCGAACGCGTGCCCGCCGTATTTCTGACTGCGCGCGGAGGCGAGCGCGCCCTCGCCGATCATTTCCTCACGTCATTTGCCGACGCATATCTGGCCGAGGTCCGCGATTTCGTTCACAACATTTTGTACGATCAGCCGCTTCGAGTTTCAGGTGAAGATGGCCTGCAAGCACTGGCTATCGCGGTCACGGCGGAAAAGTCTCACCAGCAATCGAAGCCGGTGGCCGTCGCACTCGGACGTGCGGGCTCAGCATCATGATGGGCTCCTCCGGATCGCTACACGCCCAGCGTGCTGAATCGGCTCGAAGGAGTCGGCCATGACCGACGCAGCAGCCACCGCCTTCAAGAGTCCCTTGCACAAGATGACCCAGACGACTCGTACGTGCCTGTGGAACGACTCGGCATCAGTGCAAGAATTAAAATATTCAATCGAACACGGCGCCGTAGGCGCCACCTGCAATCCGGTCATAGTTTTAGGCGTCCTAAAGAAAGAACTGCAAAACTGGAAACCTCGCATCAACGCACTCACCAAGGAAATGCCGACGGCCACTGAAGATCAAATCGCGTGGCAGTTGGTCCGCGAAGTTTCGATCGAAGCAGCCAAGGTCCTCGAACCAATTTTCCTCGCCCATCAAGGAAAGAACGGCCGGCTTTCGATCCAGACCGATCCGCGTCTGTTCCGTAACTCGCAAGCGATTTTCGAACAAGCTATCGAATTCAACAAGCTCGCTCCTAACGTGATCGTGAAAATTCCGGCAACTTCAGCGGGAATTCCGGCAATCGAAGAGGCCACCTATCGCGGTGTCAGCATCAACGCCACAGTCAGTTTCACATTGCCGCAGGCAATCGCCGTGGCGGAAGCCGTCGAGCGTGGCCTAAAACGCAGGGAAGCGGAAAAGAAAGAAATCGCGAACATGGGACCGGTTTGCACCATCATGGTGGGCCGCCTGGACGATTGGCTCAAGGTATTGGTCGAAAAAAATAACGTCGCTATCGATCCGGGCTACCTCGAATGGGCAGGCGTAGCAGTTTTGAAGAAGGCATATCGGTTATACCGGCAGCGCGGCTACCGTACTCGGTTGCTTTCAGCCGCTTTTCGCAATCACATGCATTGGAGCGAGTTCATCGGCGGCGACATGGTGATTTCGCCTCCTTACTCCTGGCAACTACGGTTTAACGCGAGTGACGTTGATGTCCGTCCTCGCATCGATCAGCCCGTGCGCGAAGAAATCGAAAATGAGCTGTCGCGAAAGTTCCCAGACTTCTATCGCGCCAGCACCGAGCAAGGCCTTTCCATCGAAGAATTCGATTCTTTCGGCCCCACTCGCCGCACGCTCCGTCAGTTCATCGCTGCTTGCCATGATTTAGACACCCTCGTGCGCGACGTCCTGATTCCGGACCCGGATGTAGCTTGAGCTTCCTCGGCCACACAAAATCTTCACTATGAATTTGATGGGAGGTTGGCAGTGGGAAAATTAGCGATAACTGGCGGTGAACCGCTTCGCAAGACGCCGTTTCCCCAGTGGCCGATGTCGACGAAAGACGAAGCTGCGGCCCTCGAGGATGTGCTCACCAGCACGAAATGGGGAGGTCAGCCGTTCCCCGGTAAGCACGCCGATGCTTTCGCAAAAAAATTCGCCGAAGTCCACACGGCGAAATATGCTCAATGCGTGAACACCGGCACCGTAGCAATCCAGGCCGCGCTCAAAGCGGTAGAAATCCAACCTGGGGATGAAGTGATTGTCCCGGCCTATACCTGGGAGGGAACGGTAGGCCCCGTCCTGCTGATCAATGCAGTTCCAGTCTTCGTCGACGTGGACCCGGACACATATTGCCTGGACGCGAAACTGATCGAGAAAGCAATCACGCCAAAAACGAAAGCTATCTTGCCTGTTCACCTCGGAATGCGGTTCGCAGACATGGACGAAATTCTGCGCATCGCAAAAAAACACAACTTGAAAGTCATCGAAGACTGCGCCCACGCTCACGGAGGCATGTGGAAGGGCCAGGGTGCCGGTTCCATGGGCGATCTCGGCGCATTCAGTTTCCAATCAAGCAAACTGATAACGTCTGGTGAAGGCGGCGCTGTCATAACCAACAATCTCGAATATATGGAGTTGGTCCAGAGCTACATCAACGCAGGCCGAGCCAGCCTCACGGACCAGTACCGCCATCGAATTATCGGCTTCAATTATCGCCTCGGCGAATTCCAGGCGGCCGTGCTCGGCCCTCAACTCGAGCGTCTTCCTCAGCAATCGGCAGTCCGCGGAAAAAATATGAAGCATTTCGAGACGCGATTGCAAGGCACCCCGGGAATCGCTCTGTTGAAGCCGGATCCGCGTATCACGCGCCTCGCTCCTTACGGATACGTCTTCAAGTATTTCGCGGATAAAGTAAAAGACACACCGCGCGCCCCCTTCGTGGCTGCTCTTCAGCTGGAAGGCATCCCGTGCGACGGCTTGTTCTACGAGCCGGTGTACAAGAGCTCGCTCTTTCCAGTCAATTCCGCCGATTTTCCGGCGCTAAGCTGGGGCCGGGAAAAACCTCTCGATCTCCGAAACATGTACTCCTGTCCGGAAGCCGATCGAGCCGCGTACCACGAAGCCGTATGGTTCCCGCATCAAAATTTTCTTGGCAGTACTGCTGACGTGGACGCCATTGCCGACGCAATACAAAAAGTCCTTACGAATATAGAAGAACTGCGCGGCCTGGATCACAAAGCGATTCGAAACCAAAAGCTGGGCAGGGCAGACCGGGAAAGTTAGCGTGAAAGTGCATTTGTTTTCATGGTCGCCAGATCAAAAGTCGGGTTCGCGGTTATCGGCCTGGGCAACATCGCTCAGGTAGCCGTACTTCCCGCTTTCCGCAATTGTAAAAATGCAAAGCTCGTCGCCGTGGTAGGCCGTGATGCGCAAAAATCGGCCCAGCTCGCGCGAAAGTTCAAGGCCGCGAGTTCCTACCTCAGCGAAAACTTTGCCGGGTGCCTCGCGAATCCCGCTGTCTCCGCGATTTACATCGCTACCCCACAAAACGAACACCTGCGCCTAACCATTCAGGCGGCCAAAGCAGGCAAGCACGTTTTATGCGAGAAGCCTCTGGCAACCACCGTGGCCCACGCCGCGGAAATGGTGGAAGTTTGCCGTCGCCATCGCGTGCTGTTGATGACCGCGTATCGCAAATACTATGAGCCAAGCGCGCTCGCGCTAAAGCGGCTCATCCAGACTGGCAAACTCGGCCGCATTGATGTTATACACACTGCGTTTAGTGAATTGCACCGTCCCGGCGTGTCTCAGGCTTGGCTTCTCGATTCGAAAATAGCGGGCGGCGGTCCCTTGATGGATCTAGGCGTGTATTGCGTGAACACTTCACGCTGGCTGGTAGAAGAAGATCCCACCGAAGCCGTAGCGCACATCTGGGTCAATGACAACGAAAGGTTTCGCGATGTCGAGGAAGGCATCTCGTTTCGCCTGCAATTTCCGAGCCGATTAGTCGTTCAAGGCAGCGCATCGTACGGGGCCGTTTTGTCGTCTTTTATTTTCGTACAGGGAACCAGGGGTTGGGCATCCCTGGCGCCGGTTTTTCCTTTCGACGAAGAACGCACGTTTACGGGAAAAATTCTGAAACGGCCCTTCGAACGAAAGTTCAAAATGATCGACGAGTTTGCATTGGAAATTGACGCTTTCGCCTTTGCCATTCAGAATAAACGTGCCATTGAAGCGGATGGCGTCCAGGGCCTTAAGGACATGGTCATCATGAATGCCATCTATGAGTCGGCGAGAACTCAGCGCCCGGTTTCCATAAAATATTGAAAACTGCTTCACAGCGTGTACCAGCAATCGGCCACCGCGGTGGGCGCTTATAACGAGACAGCAGATCAGACCATGCCCTCCTTGCAAAAACCCAGCCGCTCCAAACCCGTGAAATCCGCGAGCATCTACGATGTTGCTCGCGAGTCACGCGTCTCCGTATTCACAGTGTCGGCGGTGGTCAATAACAAAAAACATGTAGGCAAGAAGTTGCGGAAGCGTGTCGAAGCGGCCATACGCAAGCTCAATTACCGCCCAAACCTGGTTGCCAGAAGTCTCGCCAAGCAGCGTACCCACACCATCGGAATGATCGTGCCGGATATCGCCAATCCATTCTTCCCCATGGTCGTTCGCGGCGCCGAAGACGCCGCCCAAAAACACGGCTACAACCTCCTGCTGTGCAACAGCGACGACACCCTCGCCAAAGAAGAAACATCGGTCGAACTATTGTTGTCAAAACGCGTCGACGGGATTCTGCTCACCAAAGCGGCCGAAGATTTCCGCCCCTCGCTCCGGCAGATGATCAAAGAAGTAAATATTCCGTTCGTCCTGGTGATGCGCACCTACCCCAAGCTCACGAAAGATGCCGTGATCACGGACGATTATCAGGGCGCCTACGACGCGGTGTCACACTTGGCGCGTTCGGGAAGGCAGCGCATCGGACTGGTCGGCGGTCCGCTGAAAGTAAGCAACGCCGTGGCCCGTTGGGAAGGTTTCCGCGACGCGCTAAAGGCGGAAGGTCTTCCCTACAAAGCGGAACTGGTGATCGAAGGGGATTATCGTATCGAATCCGGATTTCGCGCAGGCCATTCCTTGCTCTCTCATCGTCCCGATGGCGTCTATGTAGCCAATCACTTGATGACCGTGGGCTTGTTGAGAGCAGCGGAAGAAATGGGCTTGCGCTGCCCGGAGGATTTTGGCCTGGTAAGTTTCGACGACTACCCGTGGCTCGGAGTTTTCCGCCCTAGGCTAACCACCGTCGAACTGCCTAAACATCAACTGGGAATCGAAGCTGCGGAATTGCTGATCCGCCGCATTTCAGGAGACCACAGTCCCGCTGTCCTCAAGAAACTCCAACCCGAGCTTCGCATTCGCGAGTCCTGCGGCTTCGCTCTTAACTTATCTCGCAACCAAACGCAAGAACGAACGCCGAGCGCGATGCTTCCTTTGATTTCGCAAAAAGATTAATAAAATAATTCAGAGGCTGCTTCGTCGGCAGTGAAGACGTCCTACGATTCGCTGAAATCGATCAACTTCGGCCGCAGAGTGAAACCGCGCGTTTTGTAAGCCCCGTAGAGAATTCCCACGGCGATCCATGTCAGTCCCGCGTATTTAGTCCAAGACTGTAAACTCATCAGCAGCCCAAAGCAAAAAACGATGCCGAACCCTGGTACAAACGCATCCGTAAAAAAGTTGCGGTGCCCGCGCGCCTCGGGCGAAAACCAGAAATGACACAACGCCGCCAAATTCACTCCCATGAATGCCAGCAAACCGCCGAATGCGACGATTTCGGCCGCGTGCTCCCACGGAATTGTAATAACCCCGATGTAAGCCAATACCCCGATGATCCAGACGTTGTAGATCGGATTACTTTTTGTAGGGCTCAGATACCCGAATATTTTTTTCGGTAACACGTTGTCGCGGCCCATGCTGTACAGCAACCGCGACGCGCCCACGTGCCCGGCCAACCCGCACGCGATACTCGAAATCAACAGCATTACGCCGTAAGCCGCAAATAAATATGGCCCGCTGGCCATTCGTGCTACATCCATGAATGCCGTTTCAGGATTTTGCAGCGTGGTGTAATCTGGCCACACTCGCTGCGCCATATAGACCTGTAGCCCGCTGAAGAGTCCGGTGAACACCACGGTTAGAACCGACGCCAGCAGCACATTTCGCCGGGGATTTTTAACTTCTTCAGCCAGAATCGAAACTCCGTCAAATCCGATAAACACCAGTGCGGCCAAAGATGTCCCCGCCGCTATGGCCCGCACGCTAAAAGTCGAAGGGTTATAAATTGGCTGCATCGAGATCAGCCCAATGTAGCGGTGGTGCAGCACGACAAAACGAAAAGCCTCCACCAAAAATACCGTGGTCACCAGCATCATGAACCCAAGCAATACCTCGTTTGTCCGGGCCGTAAACCGGATACCCTGAACGGTCATGATCGTGATCAATCCAACGGTAAGCGCCGCCAGAACCGCGAAGGGAATTCGCGGCGTCATGCGTTGAAAAGTGAGCACAGCATAAAGAGCATTCTGGATCGGCTGAAATAAATATTCCAGAAACATCGCCCATCCCACCACAAATCCAACGTGCGAGTTCAGTTCGCGGCTGATGTACGTGTAAACCGAACCGGACGACGGATAAACGCTCGCCATCCGCCCGAAGCTGACAGCAGTTACCGACATAGCGACCATTGCGACGAGCAAAGTGGCCACGGTATGGCCATGTGAGAGAACTTGCCCTTCGCCAAACAGGGGAACGGCCGCAATCGGCGATGTGAGGATAACTCCATAATAGACGAGGTCCCAGAGACCCAGGACCCGCTTTAAATGGGGTTGTTCTGGTGTTGTTGTCTGAACCGCGCCGCTCGCTGTCAACCGGGCCTCGTTGGCGTCAGAAAATTAAGAACGGACCCCAATTCGTCGGTACTAGAATTTCGCGCATCGCGAAAACATCATCGTGTAGAAGCTAAAAGAAAAAGCGCTCCTTCTTGCGTGCATCCTCGTATTGCTTGCGTGCAGCTTTGACGGAGTCTCGATCCGAAACTTCGGCAATGGGCACGTCCCACCACGATTCATAACCTGGCACTCGCTCGTCATAAGCAGTTTCAATCACCACCACCGAGGTGCGATTTTGTTTTTTCCCCTCTGCCAGAGCTGCCTTCAGATCGCTCGCCGTTCTCGCTCGCACCGTCCACGCACCCAGACTCGCTGCATTCGCAGCGAAATCAACAGACAAAATATCACCGTCGTATTTCTCGCCTTTGCGATAACGATAGTTCGTGCCCATCCCGTCGTTTCCGCACGCCCGGCTCAGCCCTCCGATACTTGAAAAACCTTGATTGTCCAGCAGCACAATATTCAGCTTGTAGCCTTCCTGCAGCGAAGTAACAATTTCCTGCGCCATCATTAAGTAGGACCCATCTCCGACAAGCACGAACACGTCGCGCGAGGGGTCAGCCATCTTCGCGCCCAGTCCTCCCGCGATTTCATAACCCATGCACGAGTACCCATATTCCATGTGATAACCGCCAGGCTGTCGCGTGCGCCACAATTTGTGCAGGTCTCCCGGCATACTCCCTGCCGCACATACGACCATGTCTGAAGGACCAGTGAAATTATTTACGATGCCGATTACTTCCCCCTGGCTGATGGGCGGGTCTTTCCGCACACCATAAATATGGTCGACTTCATTTTCCCATTCCGAGCGAAACTTCCGAATTTTGCTGCGATAACTTTCCTCCACGCGATAGGCACCGAGGGCATGGTGCAGCTCCCCAATCGTAACCCTCGCGTCTCCGGCCAGCGGAATAGCCGCATGCTTATACGCATCGAATTCGGCAACGTTAATATTGACGAAGCGAACAGATGGATTCTGAAACGCGGTCTTTGACGCGCTGGTGAAATCGCTATAGCGCGTTCCTATCCCAATCACAACATCGGCCTCGCGCGCCGCAATATTCGCGCCGGGTGTTCCGGTTACTCCCACCGCACCAAGCTGCTGCGGATGGTCAAAAGGCAATGAGCCCTTACCGGCTTGTGTCTCGCACACCGGAATTCCCGTCGCTTCCGCGAATTTCGCTAAAGCCTCCGACGCTTCCGAGTACAGCACGCCTCCGCCAGCGACAATCAGCGCTCGGTTCGCGGTCCGGATCTGCTTAGCGGCTTCGGCCAAAAGATTCTGATCGCACCGCGTCCGCGGAATGACCCAAACTCTCTGTCTAAAGAATGCCACGGGAAAATCAAAAGCTTCCGACTGCACGTCTTGGGGAAAACTTATGGTCACCGCGCCAGTTTCAGCCGGAGAGGTGAGTACGCGCATAGCTTCCGGAAGGGAAGTGAGCAACTGCTCGGGACGCTGAATCCGATCCCAGTAGCGCGACACTGGCTTGAAGCAGTCGTTTACGGAAATATCCTGTGTTTTGGAAGATTCCAGTTGCTGCAAAACCGGAGCAACGTTGCGCCGCGCAAAAACATCACCGGGCAACAGCAGCACAGGCAGCCGGTTCACAGTAGCCAGCGCTGCGCCGGTCACCATATTCGTGGCCCCGGGCCCAATCGAAGTTGTACACACCAGCGTTCTCTTTCGGAAGCTCGCTTTGGCGAATCCTGTCGCGGCATGGACCATCGCCTGCTCGTTGCGAAACAAGTAGTAGCGCAGTCCGGAATCTTGCTCCAACGCTTGGCCGATTCCCGCCACGTTTCCGTGCCCAAAAATTCCCAGGCACCCTCCGAAGAATTCGTACTTCTTGCCGTCCCTCTCGGAGAATTGATTTTTTAGAAACGCGATGGTGGCCTGTGCCGCGGTCATCCGTGCTGTCATTCGCGAGAGCCTTTTCGGGATGATAGATATTTCGGAAGGAGTGTATTCCGGGGCCGCGTTCGTGGAAAGTAAAACAAATCTAAGGCCATTTTTACCCAAAAGTGCGGCTTCTGACGGGTCCGCATCCGGCTAACCCATGCCTCCGCCGCGCTGCAGATTGGAATGTGCCAAATTGCACTTCGATTGACCGAAACCCCAAGACCATCTAAGCGATTATAAAGTGCTGAGGTTCGAAGCGGCGAATTGGCAGAAAGTGAATTGGATCTCCGCAATTCGACTTCAATTCCCAACCCGATTTGTTTCTCGCTGTCGGATGCCCGCATAGCTTTTCCTTCTTCAAAGCGAGAAACTACTCTCCCACCAGCGGCAATCGGGGATCGGTTTCCTTCCACGTCTCACGAATCCAAACGTGGTTCGGATCCTCGGTCACGGCCAAGGCCCGCGAAGATCCAGCAAGAAAATTTAGATAATAGACGTCATACCCAGGCCCGGCAACCACCGGGTGATAGCCACTATGCACCAGCACCGTATCCCCGTCGATCGGCTTCAGCGTGCGATCCTCGCCATGCTTGCCGGAATACAAATGTTGAAACGCAAAACCACCCGGCTGCTTGATTCGGTAATAATAAATTTCGTCCAGGTCCACTTCGCCAGGCGGATCATGCACGTCATGCTTGTGCGGAGGATAGCTGGACCAATTGCCGCCAGGCGTATAAACCTCGATAACCATGAGCCTATCTGCGGGAAAGTTCGGTGTAATTATATCCACGATTTGACGGGACGCATTGCCGCCGCCTCGCAAACTGCTAACCACGTCGCTGGGCGTGATTAACTTTGCCTCAAGGCGCGCGTCGGACGGCGCCCGGCACTCTGCGATTTCACAGAGAGACTCCGCCGTGAATTCGACTGTGTTCCCAGCAGGCAGGTACAGCACATAGGGAAAACCATCGAACACCGTTTTACGTTTTCCGATTCGTTTCGCACCCTGCCCCCATTCGGCGGTGCAGGTGCCACCCAAAATCACAAACGCAGCTTCCTCACCGGCAGTGTTCGCTTGATACAACTCCCCTGGTTGCAGCCGCCTGACAAAAAAGCTCATCCAATCCCAACGGGCCTGCTGGCGAGGCAAATGAAGAAGCGCCCCGCTTTTCTGAGCGGGTAAATCAACTGAATGGAAGAGGAAACTGCCGTCGTTCACGTCTCCTCCGTGCTATCGCTTGTACCTGAAATGAGTGTGGAAGTGAATTACGTCTAACCGCTTTGAGACTATGTCAAATGTGCGATGTTGTCAATTGCAGCCATTAGGAATTTCGATTTTGTAGGGTGCAAAAGCGCTACCAGCGGGTTTCCACCAGCGAACGGATTTTGCGGTCGTAAATTTCGCGGACCGCGGTCATCGCCTCCTCCGAAAGCGGCGGCAGGTCCGAAGCGCGACAGTTAGCAGCCACCTGCTCAGGACGTTTGCCGCCGGGAATAGCGCAAGTCACAGCATCGAACATCAAAATCCAGCGCAGCGCGAACTAGCTCACCGAAACTCCGGGCGACGGCACTAGGCGCAGTTGCTCGACGGCCTCAAGCCCAATCTTAAAATCTACGCCTGAAAAAGTTTCGCCTACATCGAACGCTTCGCCTTGCCGATTGAAATTGCGATGGTCATCGGCGGCGAACGTCGAACTTGCGTCGAATTTACCAGTCAGCAAACCACTGGCGAGGGGCACTCGGGCGAGAATCCCCACTTTGCCACGTTTGGCTTCCGCGAAGAAGGTTTCCGCCGGTCGTTGCCGGAAACAATTGAAAATAATCTGTACGCTCTGGACGTTAGGATGTTTGATGGCCGTCAGCGCCTCCTGCACCTTCTCAACGCTCACGCCATAAAAACGGATCTTTCCAGCCCTCACGAAATCGTCCAAAATCCCAAACACTTCGTAATGATCGTAGAGAGAAGTGGGCGGACAATGAAGTTGCAGCAAATCGAGGCAGTCCGTGGAAAGGTTCCTCAAACTGTCGTCAATCCAGGCCGTAAGATTTTCGCGGCTATATCCGGCCTCGGTCTGTCGTGGCAGTCTCCGCCCTGCTTTGGTTGCAACGATGATCTCTTCTTTCCGGCGCTTTTTCAGCTGTCCGATCAACCGTTCGCTCCGGCCATCGCCGTACACGTCAGCCGTGTCGAAAAAATTCACCCCGCAGTCGATCGCCTTATTCAAAGCCGCCAGTGAATCTTCGTCAGACACATGGCCCCAAAACTGCCTATAGCCCACGCTCCGAAACTGATGTCCGAAACCTGCCAGCCAGTACGACCCAGCGGACGAAATTGCATTCCTTTCCTCCGTAATGTGAAACCGAACGCAAATGATACCGCCCCGCTCGACCGCGGGAAATTCAAGCACGTTGTTGCGACAGGTCAAGTACACGCCTACCGAGACCCCGAACCATCCACCTTAATGTGACGCCCGACAGCAAAAGCACAACGGGATCGATCGGCAAACGATAGCGCGGCAAAGCCAGCGTCAGATAATACGCCCAGGGATAAACGATAGGGAACGCTGCCACAGGAAACGCGAATTCGTTCCCGGCGCGAAACAGAATAAAAATGCCGCACAGCGCGCCCATCGATGCAAATACGTTGAACGCCAGAATATAGCGGAACCACAGCCACGGCGTACGAATGAAATCCACCAGCGGATACGGCGTTCCACCCGACCAGATCGAAATAAAGCGACGCCCGATCAGCTGAATTTCCCTGGACGGATGCGTCAACATATAGTGCAGGGCCTGCTGCCTTTTTCCCTGCATGTAATCAAGTTCGCCCACCGCAACATATTCATCGCGCTCGGCGGTGTTGTAAATCGGATGAAGCTCGCCACGAAAGATGTCCCGCGTTCGATCGTTGTTTCCCAGCCACAATTGCAACCCGAGCACGGAGCGCAGCGGAACGAAACGGCGAAAAACCACGTAATTGCGCTCGGTCCATGGAACACAACACAGAATCATGATTACAACGCATGCTGCGGCCTGATTTCGCCAAGGCAGACTTCGCTTCTGCCGCCGCCAAACCATCCACCCCAGTAAAAATGGCGCGGGTGCCGCGAGAGTGGGGTTAGTCATCAAGGCAATACCCCACAACGAGCCATATGCGCACCAATCGCGCCAACGCTGCGATTCCGCGATTGCCATCGTCGCCAACAAAATCGTCGCAACCAGCAGAGCGGAAATAGAAGCGTCCCACATGCTTTCCACAGGCAGCAGAATTGCATTCGGAAAAATAGCCCAGAGCCAGGCCGCTAAGGCCGCCAAACCGATCCCGCCCACTCGTTTTCCCGCGTAGAAAATCGGCACGCACGCAAACGTACAGAATACGATGTTGAGAAGCACGGCGGCCGACCACGCTTTAAAAGTGTACGTGCCAAACAGCCGAAAAATTCCCGCCAGCAGCATCGGGTACACGGGAGTCATCCACGCAGTCGGCCCCGTATCCACCCGAAACGGCGACGCGAAACCGTGGTCGGTCGCAAGAGAATGCGCAATATTGCCGGATTCGAAAAGGAAGGGAATCACGCTTACGGCTTGCCTCGAATGAATATTCACGTAATGCCGCATGAATCCCAAACGCAGCACGAATGCGATCAACAGAATTACCCAAACGGACGTCGTCGCCGCGCGTAGAATCCTTCTCATGGTCCGCAAGCCTTGCATTCCTTCGCCTTGGACGCAAGGCCTACCGGACTGGGTTCATGAGCGATTGTCACACGCGTGAATGCACGGGCGAGCAATTATTTGTGATAGCGTTGTGCCAGTCGCATGGCTAAGAAGAAAAAAGACCGTCTGCGCGTGCACAAGGAAGCCCGCCGTCTCGCGCGCATGGGTGTTGGGATGCCGCCGTCCGAACGTGTGATCCTCGATAAAAGGTTGAAGCCTCCCAAGCACAAAAAGAAATTAGTCGACGCGGACATAAGTTAGCAATGTGTGCAAGCGATTGACTGCGATTCGAGCCACTTATCCGCGCCAGCATGTCGTTTCGGAACTGAATCGCGGAATATGGTTCGAAGTGGAACGTTGCCCTTGACTTAAAAGCACGCCATCCACTTCACTCCGCGATTCTCTAATCCTTCGATTACCTCGCTGGCACACGCTCGACCGGCAAAAAAGTCCCACGCTCAAATGATGCCAAAGAGAAGTGTTAACTAATTTGGCGTCCGGTTTTCCCGCCAAATTGTTATCAGTAAAAGTGCCATCACGAAGCTCTTGCTAAAATTTCTAGACCGCTTGCCACTGCGGAACGTCGCATGCATTACGCATCGTTATGAAACCAACGCAACGCTTCCTGGTCGGCGGATCGATGATCCCAGTCATAGCCGCGTTCCTAACGCTAGGCGTGACACCCGTCGCGCACTCGCAAATCGTTCCCGTAAATCTTGCCCGCGAAAGCGCGCCGGATTCCAAAATCCCGAACGCAATCGCATTGCGGCCGCTTCCGCGCGTCGAGCCGAGAAAACCGGTGAAAGATCGGCGCGTGTTGCTCTTTGTTACGATGAGTGCGGGCGTGTACACGGCTTCGGCGTTCGACATGGAAGAATCGAAGTCGCTAGGTCCGGACCTTCGGGAACTCGACCCGTTGGCGAAGCCGTTCGTCCGCCTTCCTGCTCCGGCGTATTACGCCGCGGGAGCGATCTTCGCAACAGGAATTAACTGGCTGGGTTGGAGAATGGCGAGTTCACCGCGCTGGCGTAAAATCTGGTGGGTTCCGCAGGCCACTTCGATAGGAGGAAACTTGTCAGGCTATGCCTACACACGCGCACACAGCTGATAACGCGGCGCGCCCAGCATGAATGACTTCGCGTGGGATCCCGCTGGCCGCGCACGCTTGATTCTTGATCGGGGCGCGGCCATAACTCTATGGAACGTTTGGTTGGTATTGTTGCTACCACGCTCAATATCGCTCGGGCGCTAATAGCTTACGCGGAAACTCTCAGGCCTTCTTCTTGGCCTTCAAGGTATTCAACGCCAAAGTCAGCCGCGACTTGTATCGATTCGCGGTATTTTCCGACAAGGTCCTCTTTCGGATCGCTTTGTCCAGATCGGAGAATGTCGCCGACGCCAAACTCTCAGCCGTAGCAGTATCGCCCGCCGTCAGCGCAGTTCGCATTCGACGGATCGATGTTCGCACGCGAGTGCGGTTCATTCGATTAATAGCTGCGCGATGTGCGGATTGCCGAATATTCTTCAATACTGATTTCGTCTTCTTCTTATGCTTTACAGCCGCACCCTGAGCCATTCAATACTCCTTCATGGTTTATTTCGGATTACCGAGAATATCCGACACGCGCGCCCCTGTCAATTTTGTCCGCCAGGGATCGTGGCAATGCTACCAATCCATAGTCGTCAGAAATAACCCTGGGACATTTAAAAACAGTCCATGTTTGCTCGACCCGACGTGAAATGACTGGTTTGGCTGCAGCACGGTACCTCCGCTCTTGTTTCTGTTTGTTTCCCTTTACTCTTGCATTTCTAGCGTAAATTCTATTACAGAACTGATCCCACGCTACACTCCTGGAAACCTAGCTGTGATCGATGGATACTTCTCTGCCGGATAGTCCCAATCAACATATAGTTTTAGTACATAAATTTTCACGGCGGCGCTATGTTTCGATTCTTAAGAGCGCCGTGTCAATGATTGTTCAGACTGCATTCCAATCGAACTCCCATTGACACTTTGCGCCTTCGCCTTTAGGCTACCGCCTCGGGCCGCCTGACTTACTCCCCGCAGGCGTGCCGGGCAGGCTGCTATGAAACGCGACGAGGTTCTAAAGCTCCTTGAACAGGCGGGGGCGATCCGCACGGGCCATTTTGAACTATCCAGCGGCCGGCATAGTGCCACCTACCTCCAATGCGCTCTGGTATTGCAACATCCCAAATCCGCCGAACAGCTGGGCCAGGCCCTCGCAGAACTCTTCAAAGAACATTCCGTCGCCTGCGTTGTATCGCCTGCACTCGGAGGCCTGATCATCGGTCACGAAGTCGCTCGCGGCCTCGGAGTCCGTTCACTCTTCGTCGAACGTGACCGCTCCGGTCAAATGGCCCTGCGCCGTGGATTCGAACTCAAACCCGGCGAACACGTCCTGGTGATCGAAGACGTTTGGACCACGGGCGGTTCCACCCGCGAAGCCATCGGCGCGGTAGAACAGGAAGGAGGCCTCGCGGTAGCCGCGGGCGCAATCATCGACCGTAGTGGCGGCCGCCTGGAGTTAAACGTTCCCTCCCGCGCGCTCCTGGAATTGGACGTCCCCAGCTACGAACCTGACGATTGCCCGCTGTGCCACGCCGGCGGTATGGCCACGCGCCCCGGCTCCCGTTTTTCGCGGGTTCAGCATTAATGTCTTACGAACATCGAAACTGTTTCGCGGCACCAGGGGTTACTAACTCAGTCCCCGACTAAATCCACGCTAAAGAGGTCATCGGGAGCACTATGCCCAGACGCAGACCGATCCTGTTCACCATCGCCTCCATAATCGCGTCTATAATTGCGGTCATTGTTTTGTTGTTATCGCTAGCCGGCCATCGGCTATTCCGCGCGTCCGCAGATGACAGCAACCACCACGGCACAATTGAATCCGACGGGCGTACGCGCGAGTATTACGTCCATACTCCGCCCGGATACACCGGGAAAACGCCCTTGCCGATGGTCCTCGTGCTGCATGGCGCCATACAAACGCCCGAGGGCGTGGAGAAAATGTCGGCCATGAGCGCCAAAGCCGACGCTCAGAATTTTCTCGCCGTCTATCCCCAGGGCACCGGCCACGTCGATACCTGGAATGCAGGCGCCTGCTGCGGATACGCAATGAAGAATAACGTCGACGACATGGCTTTTTTCCGCGCTCTCATCGACAAACTCGAAAAGGACTACTCCGTAGATCCCAAGCGCATTTATTCGACGGGCATTTCCAATGGCGCGATGATGTCTTATCGCCTGGCCTGTGAACTCTCAGAAAAAATCGCGGCGATCGCTCCGGTAGAAGGCTCTCAGGATATCCCCTGCACTCCGAAAAGCCCTGTCTCCGTAATAGTCTTCCACGGCACGGCCGACCGCCTGGTGCCATTCAACGGCGGTACCACGCCATATCAGGCCGGCTCAAAGCGCTCGGATACGTCCGTTGCCGACACGGTAGCTTTCTGGGTGAAATATGATGGCTGCTCGCCGACGCCCCAACACGAACAAACCGCCGAACTTCACACCGACATTTATACCGGCTGCCGCGCCGGCTCCGGAGTGGCGCTGTACGCGATACAGGGCGGCCATCACATCTGGCCCGGAGTTCGCTTTAGTCAGAACAACGTCCCAGCCACCGATTTGATCTGGGAGTTCTTCGCCAGTCACCCTAAGCAGTGAAACGAAGGAAACTCCGCCTAAAAGCGAACGCACTCACCTGTCGCGCTGTCACGAGCCGGACCGTGAAGTAACGCTGGCCGTCTGCAGTACATGCGATAATTCTCCCGCCACATGCAGACCATCAAACTCACCATCGCCTACGACGGCGCGGACTTCCACGGCTGGCAATTCCAGCCAGGTATACCAACGATCCAGGGCGCGCTGCACGAAGCCATCCGCCAGATCACGCAAGAAAAAATCACAATGCACGGCGCCAGCCGGACCGACGCCGGAGTACACGCGCTAGGCCAAGTGGCGCATTTCAAAACTCATTCCACGCTGGCAGCCGAAGAAATCCAGCGCGGCCTGAATGCACTGCTACCCGCAGCGATACGCGTCATGGCAGCCGAAGAAGTCGGCCAGGACTTTCATTCGCGGTGGCAAGCCCAGGGAAAAACGTACCGCTACCGCATCTACCGCGGCCCGGTTCTACCGCCTTTTGATCGCGGCCGCGCCCTGCACTATCCGTGGCCACTCGACGAATCCGCCATGTCCGCCGCCGCCCGCCTGTTCGAGGGCGAACACGATTTCACCACCTTTGCGGCGTCCTCGGGATCGGAAGAAGACGACAAAGACCGAGACATGCAGCGCGTGATTCACTCCTCAGAAATAATTCGCGAGCAGAACGGCGACGAAATCTCCTACATAGTCCGCGGCCGTTCGTTCCTGCGTTACATGGTCCGCAAAATCGTCGGCACGCTGCTGGAAGCAGGCAAAGGCCGCCTGACGCCGGCAGACATCCAGGAAATATTTGAAGCCCGCGACCGCTCGCGTTCCGGTCCCACAGTCCCTCCCGAAGGCCTGTACCTGGTAGCCCTTGAATATCCAGACCCAACAGATTCGCTAGCCTCCTTCTCGGCGCGGCGCCGCGAACGAACCAGTTAGCAGCGTGGTGGCGCCGACTGGTGCGTGGCGTCCAAAAGTTTCTGGTAGAAATGGATGCATTCGTTTGTTTTCAGATAGTTGCGTCATTTCGTCTTCCTGAGTTCGTCCATTTGTTTCGGGTAGATTTGGTTCCGCGGGCTTGGGATCCCGGTTCGGCCTGGGGATGTGGCCAATGTACGCATGAATCATCGCCTGGACCCTGTCCTTTTCTGTGAGAGGAACTTTGTCCGGGGACTCGGCCAGACGGTAGGCTTCGTCGGAATCCGGAGTTGTCTTGGCATGCGGCGCGGAAACCTCCGAGTGCGCTGCCGTGGGCTGGCTGCGGTGCCGTCGCGGAATGGGTTTGGCGGGCAAGCGACGTACCGACGAACCCTGGGCGGCGGGTACATCCAGGGTTTCCGGGCCTGAGTCTTTTTTGGAGACGACTACTTCGGAGTGGGTTGGTGGCTGAGTCCAAACGCCGTCATCGTTGAGGTGGGCGTAGGTGTATACGGCCTGGATGACATCGCGGGCTGTGACTTTAACTTCGGAGGCCTGTTCGACGATGTGTCCGAGGGCGTGGCGGAGGTTGCGGTCGCGCAGATCGAAGAGTTTGAAGACGTGGGCGAGGCGGTAGGGCCGGCTTTCGATTTCAGTTCGAATTTCCTCATGTTGCTTCGGGACTGTTCCACTGCAGGAAGGAATCCTCGATGAAGGACAGGGCTTGGTGGTTACAGATCGCGCACTGGCGTCTGTGGTGGGAGATGTAGTCGTCTTGGGGTTCGGCGGGTTCGGTTTCGGCGGAGACTTTTGCGATGGTGGCCTTTTGGGCGCGCGTTAAGTTTTTCATGTGTGAGCGTGTAGCTTCCTTTGTGGGCTTCAACAGTGCCCCGACTCACGCTAACAGAATTTTGCGGATGGCGAAATTAGTAGAAATACGGACAGACGTAAGTGGCTTACAAGAAACGAGCTAAGAGATTAGAGATACGTCGTACACACGTTGCGTCAATAAAAAAGATGTACCGAATTCTAAAGGCATCGTATGCGGCTTCACATTTCCGCCACGCGACATCCCCTGCGCAGTGCGCCAGTGGACGGACCGCAAGCCGAAGCGTGAACGCACGGCACGGAACTTGCGTCCGAAAAGGCGGAGTCAACCGCCCCTCGATTAACGGCAGCAAATTTCCGCGCCGCAGTCGCCGCACACAACGCTTGCGGTATGTGAACGAGCATGGGCCCAGGCGGCTGCGATGGCGCAGCGCGAAACGGGCTGGGATGAATCTTGGCGTCGCACAAGGCCGCGAGTGACGATCCGACAGAAGAAAAGCGGTTATGCGCGACGTGCAACTGTCGCCTGGTTCATCATGACTGCATCTATTGTGAGGAGTGCGGAGCGATGATGCGCCGGGCTTGGTGGGACCTCAGGTGTAGCGTTACGCCGCGAACGTCAACATCGCAGATGTGTGAGTCGTGGCACTGCCATAAGCCGACCAAGCTGAAGCAGTTTTTTGTCGGTCGAACAATCGAAAGTGGGACGTATACGAGATGGCGGCAAAGATCAGGGAATTGTCGTGAGTACCGAACTCATCCTCGCTTGCGAAGTTGCGTCGTGCCTACGGCGCTGGATTATTGCGTAGGCGCAACACTATTGCACTGCTGCCCGCCTTCAGGGGCAGCTTTTGCATTTGAAGTACATCGCCGTCAGCGCGGCGCGTTTGCGGCACTCTGTTCTGATGCCGCCTGGCACGGGCGATAGGCGCGAGCGAGGATCTGCTTTTGACTTTCGCCTTCCCCGTGAACCCTCGCCCGCACGTTGCATTGATTCCAAGTCCGCTTACTGATATTCTGTGTGTCCGATGGTAAAGAAACGCACCAAATTGGACGTAGCTGTGGAAAGAACGGCCGAAATACTTAAGGCGCATCTCGCGACTCTGCCGCCGTCCGATGCCAGGGCAATGCGCAAGGCGATACATAACCTGGCTCTCAAGTCTTCCCGCTCCGCAACGACTGGAAAAGCTTCACGATCTCGGAAAAGCGCGGGTCCTCGTCTTTTATCCCGTGCTTCCGCAAAATTCGCATAAACTCGCGCTCGTAGTCATTCGCATAAATTCTTTGCAGGTCTCGTAACAGTGCCGCACTCTCCGCGCGTGTATGCTTAAATTTGTCGGGCATCAATTGTCGCCAGTAATCAATCTCTTCAGAAGCGCGAGTTTCACTGCACTAAGAACGTACCGGGCATCATCCTCTCAGAGTGACCTGCTAGGGCCCGACGGCCTGTGCGGACTTTCACGAATCACGAATCACAACTCACGGACTTTCAACTCAGAAGACTGCTAGTTTTACGTGCAGGAATTTCTTTGGGTCTTTGCGAAAGTCGCCGATCAGGAGCCGTAGGTCGCCTGTTGCTGCTGTCAAGTTGTCGTATAGATTCGGGTCGGTGAACAGCTTGCCTGCTGTGCCCTGGTTGCTGTTGAGTTTTGCGCTGGCGTCGCGGACTTGCGCTGTCGCGTCCTTCAGATTGTTGTATAGCGTGTCGTCCGTTGCCAGCTTGCCCAGCGAGCCTTTGCCCGCGCGCACGTCGGCTATCACACCGTTGCCGTTGTCGAGGAAGGTTTTGGCGCTGTTATACATTGCCGGGTCGTAAACCATTTTGCCGATGGTGCCTTTTTGTTGTTTTACGGCGTCGATTACGTCGTTGACGTTGCCCATGGTGGCGTCGACCTTATTGTAGAGTTCGTCGGAGCTGATGAATTTGCCTGCCGTGCCCTTTCCTTTCTGGATCGATGCCGCGACTTGGTTCAGTTTGCCGGCTGTGCCGTTCAGATTGTTGTATAGCGTGGGATCGGTGAGGAATTTGCCGAGCGTGCCGTTGCCTTGATGGACCTGGTCGATGATGCCGCGTATGTCGCCGGAGAGCGCATTGAGATTTTGCATCAGGTCGGCGCCGCGCTCGACCATTTGGGTCATGGCGACTTCCTGCAGGCCGGGGATGGTGCCGTTGGGCGGAACGGGCGAGCCGGTAAGGCCGCGCGAGATGGTGACGTAACGGTTGCCGAGCAAGCCTTCGGTGATGAGGCTGGCGGTCGAGTCCGTGCGGACGTTGGGCATGTATTTTTTGTCGAGGCGCAGGACCAGCTGGATGCTTTGCGTTTTATCCGAGGGATGCGGATTCAACGCAATGCGTTCGACGTTGCCGATGGCAACGCCGTCGAGACGCACCGGGGCTCCGGTGGCCACACCCTCCACCTCGGGAAGGTATGTGAACAGGCGATACTTGGGGCCCAGGACGCCTGCGCCGGTGATGTAGAAGATTGCTACCGCCAGAATGAATAGCGCTGCCAGGACGAAGAGTCCTACTCGCAGCTCGGTCCAGCTTAATTGTTTGCGTTGCACCATCGCCTTGCCTCCTCAGTCTTTTCGAATTCGCAGTCGATGCTATTGCTGGAATGATTGCGTGCTGTGCGCGTGGCTCGCGAGTTTTTGATTGCGTGGCGCTATTCGCGTGGCCCAGTTGCGCGACAATTTTATTCCGCCGATATCAAAAATTTTTTCAGATACTCGTCTTTGGAGATCAGCAACTCTTCGGCTGCGCCCTCGAAATAAATTTTGCCGTCGCGCAGAACCAGCACGTTGGTCAGGTGCGTGCGGTTGCGTTCCTGGCCACCGGCCACGGCGGCTGCGATCAAGGCGGTCTCGCGCTGCGCCGGCCCGACCGGCGCAGCTTTCGTTGGTGGCGGCGCGACTGGCGCGTCCTTCTTCAATGGAGACGTAGGTATCGCGCTGGCGGGCGTTGAACTGGGAGGTGGAGATGGAATTTGCGATGAGCGTGGCGCGGGATTAGGCTGTGAAGTTTGCGGCGCGTTCTGGCGAAGCGCCGCCGCGCGGCCTCCGCGCAATTCGTGCGCACGCGATGTGCCATTGATGCGGAGCGGGACCACGTGGCCCGAGTCTTTGTCGAAGCGAAAATTGGCAAGGCCGAAGGCGTCTTGCACGCGGTGCGTCGCGAGCAGCGAGGTTACATCCTGCAAATCGCGGCCGCGCAGGATCAGAGTGATGATGGTTTGCGAGGTTACTGGGTCGAGGCCGGCCGTGGGCGAGTCGTAGAAAACCATGGGCGGGCGATCGACCAGGGCGCGGGCGATGGAGACGCGACGGCGCATGCCGCCGGAAAGCTCGGCGGGAAATTTCGCGATGGCTGGCTCCATTTCCACGAAACGCAAGGCCTCGCGCACACGAGTTTCAATTTCGGCGTCGCCCGTATTTTCTTCCCGCAGGCGGAAGGAAACGTTTTCGGCGACGGTCATGGAATCGAAAAGCGCGCCCTCCTGGAAGACGAATCCGATTTGGCGGCGAAAATCGAGGAGCTCCTTTTCCGGCATTTCGGCGATGTCGTGGCCCATTACGGTGATTTGGCCGCTGTCGGGACGGATCAGGCCGGCCGCGAGTTTCAAGACCAGGGTCTTGCCTGTGCCGCTTTCGCCGAGCAGGACTTTTGTTTCGCCTGGGGCGACTTCGAAGGAGATGCCTTTCAGGACTTCGCCTTCGTCGAAGCCGATGTGGACGTCGCGGAAGACGACGAGGGGCTCACCTGGCGCGGTGTGCGAAGGCGCGTCGGGGGCGGTGGGAGCTTGGGATGGCGCCGGAATGCGCGGAGCGAGCGGCGGGACGTCGCGCGTCATGCGGTGATTATAGATGGAATCGGCGGGATTGGTGCGGGTTCGTGATGGAGTGGTGCGTGATTTTGTGGCGAGGCGCCGGCGCGTGACTGATATCGCGAGAAGTCGGCTTCACGATTTATTGGCCGAAGAGGAAGAGCAGGAGGCGGGCCAGGAAAAAATCTACGATCAGGATCAGGACTGAGGAAATTACTACCGCTGTTGTCGTGGCGCGGCCTACGCTTTGCGTGCCGCCCGTTACGCGGAGGCCTTGATAGCATCCGACCGTGGCGATGATCAGGCCGAAGACGAGCGGTTTGGCCATGCCTTGGACGACGTCGCCCATTTCCAGGGCGTGAATGGCGCGATTCCAGAACTGAACTGCGCCCAGGCGCAGTGTGAGGTATGCGACCAGGAAGCCGCCGAAGAGGCCTACGAAATCGAAGACCGCCGCCAGCAGAGGGACCATGAGGATCGTGGCCAGGACGCGTGGCGTCATTAGTTTGCGGATGGGATCGGTGCCAAGCGCGCGCATGGCGTCAACTTGTTCGGTGACCACCATCGAGCCGAGTTCGGAGGCCATGCCGGAAGCGTTGCGTCCTGCTACCAGAAGCGCAGTGATTGCCGGACCTAGTTCGCGCACCAGGGCGAGCGACACTGCGTCGCCGGTTAGCGCGGTTTCGCCGAAACGTTCGAATTGCGAGGAGGTTTGCAGCACCATAACGCCGCCGATGAAGAAGCCGGCGAGAATGATGATGGGCAGCGAGCCTACGCCGACCAGGTCCATCTGCTCGATCGCGTCCTTCCAATAAATTGGCGGCGTGAAGATATTTTTCAGGGATTGAAAACTGAGCAGCGAGAAATCCTGTACGGCGAGGACCTGACGCTTGAGCGCTGCGGTGAGGAAGGATGAAACGGATACGGAGTCGCTGGCGTCGGCCATTTTTGTGGGACTGGCGCGCAATCGAGAACTTGCTGCGCCGAGTCTTGGGAAGCGTAACGGCTGAGAAGTGTGGCGTCAAGACATTGTCGGCGCAATGCGATGGGTAGCGAGGCAGCATCGTTACGCGACATGGTGAATCGGTTTAAAATTGGGCGTGTGGAGCGTGGCGAATTTTGAATCGGTCGACTGATTTTAGCCTGCGGGCTTTGTATGAGGCGCTTGACGCGCGGCGGCGAGAGCGTGGACTGTCTTGGGCCGGGATCTCGCGAGAAATGAACGGACAGTCCGAGCGATCTTCGGGGCACGCGCTTAGTTCTTCCACGGTGAAAGGCGTCGGCAGCCGGAGAGTCGCGGAAGGCGATGGCGTTTTGCAGATGCTGCGCTGGCTGAATCGAAGCCCGGAGAGTTTTGTTGCGGGGCCGCAGCAATATGACGAAGCCGAAACGCGATGGCCGGAGGTGTCACCGCCGCAGGTTTTAAGATTCGATACGAAGAAAATGTATGAGGCGCTTGCCGCGCAGCGCGTTGAGAGAAATTTAACATGGTCACAGGTGGCGAAGGAAATTGGTTGTCCCGCGCCTAGCCTGGCTCATTTGTCGAAAGGAGGTCGAACCGGATTTCCGCAGGTGATGAGGATCTTTCGCTGGCTGGGACGTCCGGCCGCTCATTTCACGCAAGCATCGGAGCGGTGAGACGACTTATGGAGTGTGGGCGATGCGGTGGGGCGATAGCTTTACGCGACGGGAGGTGTCCGGTAGAATCTTGCATTCGCGTGGGCGCGTGAGGCTTGACTATAGATGCTGCGATTTGTCACTGCGGGGGAGTCTCATGGGCAGGCGCTGATTGCTTGGATTTCCGGATTGCCGGCTGGATTGGCGGTGGATACGGAATTTATTCAGCGTGAATTGCACCGGCGGCAGTTGGGGCATGGGCGCGGGGCGCGGCAGCGGATTGAGAAGGACACGGCCGATATTTTGGCAGGGGTGCGGCATGGGAAGACGATAGGCGCGCCTATCGCTGTGCGTATTGAAAACCACGACTGGAAAAACTGGGAGAAGGCGCTGCCTGTGGAGGATAGCGAAGGCGCGGATGCCGATGCCGAAGGCGCTGGTGGCGGGACGCCCGGGAGTCAACGGCCGCTGACTGCGCCACGGCCGGGACACGCGGATCTTGCCGGCGCGCTGAAATTTAATTTTCACGATGCGCGCTATGTGCTGGAGCGCGCTTCGGCGCGGGAAACCGCGGCGCGGGTGGTGGCGGGGGCGTTTGCCAAATTGTTGCTGCGCGAATTTGGCACGGGGGTGCTCAGCCATACCATTGCAGTGGGGCATGTACGAAGCGAGCGCGAGACGAGTTGGGAGGAGATTGTAGCGATCTGCGAGAATCTGGAATCGCCCTTGCGTTGCGTCGATGGCGAGGCGGAAGAGCGGATGGTGGCGGAAGTGGATCACGTATTACGCGCTGGAGATTCGGTGGGTGGCGTGTTTGAAGTCGTGGCGCATACTATTCCGCCCGGACTTGGCAGCCATGCGCAGTGGGACGAAAAACTGGATGCGCGCATTGCGCGCGCGGTGATGTCCATTCAGGCGGTGAAGGCCGTGGAGTTTGGCACGGCGATCGCAAATGCATCGAGCTACGGGTCTGAGGTGCAGGACGAAATTAGATACGATGGGGATCAGAAGCGGTTTGCGCGTTCGTCGAATCGCGCTGGCGGTTTGGAAGGTGGAATCACGAATGGCAGCGACGTGGTGGTGCGCGGGCATTTGAAACCGATTTCAACTTTGCGGAGGCCTTTGCTGACAGCCGATTTGAAAACGAAGGAAGCGGTGAAGGCCGCGTACGAACGTTCGGACGTGTGCGTGGTGCCGGCTGGCGGAGTGGCGGGTGAAGCGATGGTGGCGTTCGAATTAGCTGGCGCCTTTGTGGAGAAGTTTGGCGGGGACTGGATTGGGGAGACGCGGCGGAATTTTGACGGGTATCAGAGGCAGCTGGACGGGTTTTAGTGAGTGGCGAGTAGCGAGCGGTATTGGGTTGTGAAGACAGCGACTGGTCCCGAGTTATTAGCGGTTCGTGGTGACGATTGGCGTTTATTATGAGATTCAGGAACTGACTGACGATGATCCATCCGATTGTGAAGTTCGGCGATGTTGTGCTGGAGACTCCTACCAAGCGCGTAGAAAAGTTTGACGAGGATATGCGGAAGCTGGTGGAGGATATGTTCGAATCGATGTACGCTGCCGCGGGAGTCGGATTGGCCGCGCCGCAGATTGGCGTGAGTTTACGGGTTACGGTGATTGACGTATCGAACGGCAAAATTCCGGAAGCGAAAATCGTGCTGGCGAATCCGGAGATCACGTATGCCGAGGGCCAGCAGCGTGAAGAAGAAGGATGCCTTTCGATTCCAGGGTTTCGCGGGTATGTGGAGCGGCCACAGTACGTGACCGTGCGCGGGCAGGATTTGGAAGGAAAGGAATTCGAGCGCAAGGGCGAGGGTTTGCTGGCGCGCGCGTTCTGCCACGAGATCGATCATCTGAATGGTGTTCTCTTTATCACTCACCTGAGCATGTTGAAGCGCGACATGATCAAGCGCAAAATCCGCAAAATGAAGAAAGCCGGCGAGTGGTAGAAAATTCGTGCCGCCATTGAGAATTGTGTTTTGCGGCACGCCGGCGTTTGCAGTCCCTGCCTTGCGCGAACTGATCCTGCAAAGAGATTTCACGATCGAAGGGGTGGTGACGCAACCGGACCGCCCGCGCGGGCGCGGCGGCGAGATTTCCATTTCGCCGGTGAAGGAAGAGGCCATCGCCGAGGAAATCCCCGTGTATCAGCCGCAGAAAATTCGCAGCGAAGAATCGTATGAGTATTTTCGGGATATTGCGCCGGATGTGGCGGTGATTATCGCTTACGGGCAGATTATTCCAGCGCGCCTGATTGAAATTCCCCGGCTCGGGTGGGTGAACCTGCACGGATCCTTGTTGCCGAAATACCGCGGGGCTGCCCCGATCCATTGGGCGGTGGCGAATGGCGAGACGCATACGGGGTTGACGACCATGAGCATTGACGTGGGTCTCGATACCGGGCCGATGCTGCTGAAATACGAGACGGATATTGGTCCGGACGAAAACGCGCCGGAATTGTATGCACGATTGGCGGAGGCTGGCGCGCCTTTGGTGATTGAAACTTTGCGCGGCCTGAATTCGGGAGTGGCCGCGCGGGTGCCGCAGGACAATACGCAGGCCACTTTTGCGCCTCCGCTGAAAAAAGAAAATGGCAGAATCGATTGGTCCTGGCCTGCGCGGAAAATCTACAACCGGATTCGGGGGTTTCAGCCGTGGCCGGGGGCATTCACATCGTTTCGCGGCAAGCAGTGCGCGATTTGGGGAAAACCGGCCGCGAGTGACGCGGCTGGCGCGCCCCCGGGAACGATTCGGGTGGAGGGCGGCGAGGCAATCGTGGCGTGCGGTGAGAATTCCGCGCTGCGGCTGGAGTTTGCGCAGTTGGAGGGCCGTAAGCGCATTACGGCGCGAGAATTTGCGAACGGGGCGCGCCTTGCGGGCGGCGAAAGTTTTGGATGGTGAAGGCGTTTTCGAGACGTGATGGCTATTAGTCCGGCGCGGAAGATTGCTTTCGAGATATTGCGGCGCGTGGAAGCGGAGGGCGCTTACGCGAGCGATTTGTTGCACGCGGAACTGGGCGTGAATGTGAAGGCGGAAGACGCCGGGCTTGCGACTGAGCTGGTGTTGGGGGTTTTGCGCTGGCAGCGGTTGCTGGATTTTCTGCTAGAGCGGCAGTTGAAGAAACCGGTGGCCCGGCTTGATTTGGCGGTGGCGCTGGCATTGCGCCTGGGTTTGTACCAACTGCGTTTTCTGGAGCGGGTGCCTGCGCGGGCTGCTGTGAATGAATCGGTTGAGCTGGTAAAGCGCGCGCGGAAGGTTTCAGCTGGGACTTTGGTAAATGCGGTTTTGCGCCGCGCGGCGAATGACGCGAAGACTCCTGCCTCGGTACTTCTTCCGAAATCCGTTGCGCATAGCGAAGGATTGGGAATTCTGCATTCGCATCCCACTTGGATGGTGGAACGCTGGCTTGCGCGATTCGGCGAAGAGCGGACGATTGCGCTGCTTGAGGCTAACAATCGCGCGCCGAGGTTGAGTTGCGTGGTCCACGATGCGCCGCGGCGGGAAGAGATTTTGTCCGGCTTGCAACGCAACGGATTGCGAATTGAGCCGGGGCAGATTTTGCGGTCCGCGTTGGCGATTGGCGGCGGGAGCCCTAGCCGCAGTGAGGCTTTTCGTCGCGGCGAGATTTCAATTCAAGACGAAGCTTCGCAGGTTGTGCCTTTACTGCTTGCCGTGGAGCCTGGGCAGCGGGTGCTGGATTTGTGTGCGGCGCCTGGCGGGAAAACTGCAGCGTTGGTGCGAGCGGCCGGGGTGGGCGGGTTCGTGCTTGCCGCCGATCTGCATTTGCATCGGTTGCTCGCGATGCGCGAGCAGTTCGAACGATTACGGTTGCGTGGAGTGAGGATTTTGGAGCTCGATGGAACGCATGCTTTGCCGTTCGGGGTGCAGTTCGATCGGATCTTGGTGGATGCGCCTTGTTCCGGGACGGGAACTTTGGCGCGGCATCCTGAGATTCGTTGGCGGTTACAGGCCGGGCAGCTTGCGAAATTTCATTCATTGCAGGTTAGCTTAGTGAGATCGGCGATTGAGCGGTTGGCGCCTCGGGGCCGGGTTTTGTATTCCACTTGTTCTTTGGAGGCTGAGGAGAACGAGCTGGTCATTGGGGATGTGTTACGTGATGTGGGGGGCGTTCGGCGGGTTGACGGAACGGAATTGGCGGAAGGTCTTGGCGATGGGTTGATGCCTGAGGTCAATGTGGGGACTTTGTTCGATTCAAATGGTTGGTTTCGCACTTTGCCGGGGTCGCAGAAGACCGACGGATTCTTCGCGGCTGGGATTGGTAAGAATTAAGGTTACAGCGAAGAGATCCAATTTCGTTTGCGTGCCACGGACGCTCTTTGCAGTTGGGGTGGTTGCGATCACTCCGGTTGGGTTTGGGATTTTTCTTTGGCTACTTCCTGGATGCGGCGGAGGTCTAGTTTGCCTGTGCCCAGGTGCGGGAGTTCGTCGATCTTGAAGAATTGGTTGGGGCGCGGGAGCCACAAGTTCGGCAGGCCCGATTTGGCTAGCTTTTCTTGCACCTGCTGCAATGCCGCAGGGTCCAGCGTGTGGAACACAACCAGGCGCTCGCCTTTTTTGCCGTCGGGGACGCCTGCCACCGCGAATTGTCGTTCTGTTGCGCCGGCCAGTTCTTGTAGTTTTTCTTCGATTTTGATGTGCGGGACCATCTCGCCGCCGATTTTGCTGAAACGGCTTAGACGATCGGTGATGGTGATGAAGCCGTCTTCGTCTTGCGCGGCTACGTCGCCGGTGACGTACCAGCCGTCCTGCAATACTTCCGCGGTTTTTTCCGGCTTCCCCAGGTATCCCTTCATTACGTTGGGGCCGCGCACCAGCATCAGGCCCGGGGTGTCGATTGGCAGAGGCTGGCGCGTTTCTGGATCGACTATGCGCACTGCGATGCCGGGCAACGGGTGGCCGATGCGTCCGCGCTTTGCTCCTACCTGGCGGAAGCCCGGAGCGCGGAAGTCGCGCGTGTTAACGGCTACTACCGGGGAACATTCTGTCGCGCCGTATCCTTCCAGCGGGCGGATGCCGAAGCGGTCTTCGAAGGCCAGCGCCAACGGCTCCGGCAATTTTTCCGCGCCTACTACCACGAATTGCAGGCTACCGAAATCTTCCGGGTTGCAGCGGCGCGTGTAGGCTTGCAGCAATGTGGGCGTGGCCAGTAGGAATGTGACGCGGTAGTCGCGGACCAGTTCGCCGACGGCGGTGAGATCGAGCGGGCTGGGGTGGAAGGCTACGCCGACTCCCATGACAGCCGGAAGCCAGAGAGTGACTGTGAATCCGAAGGAGTGGAATAACGGCAGGACGCCGAGCAGGACGTCGCCTTTGTCGAGCATGAATGTTTGGGCCATCTGGTCGATGTTGGACATGATGTTGTAGTGCGTGAGCATCACGCCTTTCGGTTCGCCGGTGCTGCCGCTGGAAAAAATTATGGTGGCCAGGTCGTCGAGGTTTGTTGTGCGGCCCTGGCGGCTGACGCCGCTGAGTGCGCGTTCGAGCAGCTTGCTCGGCAGGAACCACAGCATCAGCGCTGCCAGGCGTTCCGCGAAGGTTGGCTTCGCGGCGGCTTCTTCCAGCAGGATTTGTTGTCCCGGGACGTGCAGCGGGATTTTATCCAGCAGCAGCCTGGTAGTGACGACCGTTTTGATCTCGCATTGCTGGGCGCAGGACGCGAGCGCTTCGTTCGATGCGGTGTAATTCAGATTTACCGGGATTTTGCCGCTGAGACTTGCGGCGTAATTTACCAGCGCTCCTGGGACCGACGGCGGCAGCAGGATACCCACCGTTTCCTGGCCTTCCCAGATTTTGCGCAGGCGGCGCACGAGGAAGATGGATGTGAGCAGAGCGCTGGCCCAGTTCATGCGCGGGCGGCGCTTGTCGCCCAGCGCGAAGCGGAATGGGTAGCGATGCGCGGTGCGGATCAGCAAGCGCGGCAGCGTGTGCATGCGCTTTTTGTGGTGGCTGTAGGCTTCGGTTTGCAGTTCCTGGACTGCTTCGCGGACTTCGAAAGGCGTAGCGGTTGCAGGCATCGGTTTGCCGAAGCTGATCATTACCGGATACGGAATTTTGCGCGGCATCTTCCAGATGAAGCGGCCGCGTTCATAGCTGAAGATGCTGCCCCAGACGCCGTCCAGATTTACCGGGATGATGGGCGCGTCGACATTTTTCATGATGCGTTCGAAGCCGCGACGGAAGGGGAGCAGTTGGCCGATGCGCGTGATTTGGCCTTCGGCGAAAATGCAGACGACCTCGCCGCTGCGAATGGCGTCGCTGGCTTCGCGCAGGGAATGGATCATGTCGCGCGGGCGGAGCTGCGAGGAGATAGGGATGGCGCGGATCATTTTGGCGAAAGGCTTGATGTAGGGCAGGTCGTAGATGTCTTTGAAGATCAGGAAGCGGATGGTGCGGTCGGTCGAGGCCAGCAGCAGAAGGGCGTCGACGAGCGACATGTGATTGGAGATGAACAGCGCGCCGCCATTTTGCGGCACGTTGTCGCGGCCTTCCACACGGATGCGGTAGACGGAGTGCGTCGCCATCCAGAGAACCAGGCGCAGCAGGGAATCGGGGAGCAGGTAGATCGAGTACGCCGACATGATGGCAGTGAGGATCGCGCCGTCCAGGAAGATTGCCGCGGGCGATTGATGCAATTTCGCGGAGAAAACATTGTAGGCGCCTGCGGCGATGAAGATGCCTACGAAGGACCAGAAATTCGCGGCCGCGATTACGCCGCCTTTTTGTTCGGGGCGCGGTCGATGCTGGATCAGCGCGTTCAGCGGCACCGCGAAGAAGCCACCGAAGAAGCCGAGGAGCAGGAGGTCGGGGATGCGCAGGTGGACCAGGCGCGCGGTGAACGCGGAGATTTGTTCTAACAGCGGCCAGCCGATGTTTGCTGTTGTGGTTTGGAACCATTGTTCGAGAAGCGCGGCTGGTTTCTGGAAATAGAGCAGCGCGCCGAAGACCGTCATGCCTGAGGCGCCCAGCGGGATTAGTCCGTATTCGATTTTGCCGCCGGAGAGGTAGCCAGCCGCGACGCTGCCGATTCCGATGCCGATACCCACCGCGGCTTGCAGGTAGCTGATGTGGGTTTCGTCTACTTTCAGAACGTCGTGGCCGTAAATGATGATGATGAATTGCAGCAGCGCCGCGAGGAAGAACAGGTAGGTGTTGCCCATCACGGCCCAGGCCAGCGTGCGGTCGGCGAGGATGGTCTTCATTTGTATGCGGAGATCGCCGATGGGATTCCACTTGATTGATTTCGATGGGTCTGCGGCGGGGACGTGAGTGATGCCGAAGCTAGTTGCGAGACCGACCAGAGTGCAGCCCGCCAGGATGAAACCGGCGATTTGTTCGCGGCCGTGGTAGCGCTCGGCAAGGGCGCCTACGGCCATCACTGCGACGATGCTGCCGGCGAAGGTGCCGAATTCGATGATGCCGTTGGCCCAGGATAATTTGCGCTCCGGGACGAGTTCCGGGAGCAGGCCGTATTTCGAGGGGCCGAACACGGCGGATTGCGAACTGATCAGAAACACCGCGGCGCACTCGAGGGGCAGACTGCGCAGCCACAGGCCGGCAATGGTCACGGCCATGACGAAAAGTTCCATCACCTTGGTGCCGATGACCACGCTGCGCTTGCTGTAACGGTCCGCGAAATTGCCTCCGGCCATGGAGAAGAATATGAAAGGAAGCGCGAACAAGGCGCCTACGACCAGAATCAGATTTTCGCGCGTGTCTTTCGGGAAATTCCTGGCCACGATGATGTAAATCACCAGGAATTTGATGGCGTTGTCGTTGAAGGCGTTCTGGAATTGGGTGACGATCAGGCTCCAGAAGCCCAGGTGCCAGCCGGTGCTGACCGCGCGTCGCGGTTCTTCGGGTTTCGATGTGGCCGGTCCGCTCATCTGGGCCGCGCGGCAAGAATGGCGTAAGGTAGGCGCACGTTGCTGACGCCATACTAGCAAGAACCAGGCTGGAAGCAGCGCGTAGATGGGAGGCGATATGACCACTGCGTGGCCCAGTGAAATGCCAGTTGCGCAGGTTCGGTTTGCGCGGCCGACGGACAAGCTTGACGAAGTAGCGAAATTTTATTCAGAAGGTCTTGGACTGAAAATTGTGGGTTCTTTTCAGGACCATGACGGCTATTCGGGTTGCATGCTCGGATTGCCGGGACGCGAATTGCATTTGGAATTCACCCAGCATGAGGATGGCAGCCCGTGTCCGGCGCCGAGCCGCGATAATTTGCTGGTTCTTTATATGCCGGATCGAGACGCAATTCGCGGTGTGGTGAATCGTTTGCGGCAAGGCGGATACGATCCGGTGGATCCGGAAAATCTGTACTGGGCGGAGAAGGGCGTGACGTTCGAAGATCCCGATGGATGGCGAGTCGTTCTGATGAACGCTTCAGGCATTTAAGGGCGGATTGTGTGTCCGGCTGCACGACGGCGTAATCCCACAAGCGGTCATAGGCGCGAGAGTTATCGCGTTCCTGGAGATATAAATCACTGTGAAATAAACGATTGTCGCCCTGCGCTCTTGGCAGGCAAGTTGCCCGGTTGGAGCTCAGAATTCGCGAACGCGTGTGCCCGGCCCTTCCGGGTCGGGCTAAATTTTACCGCGTCTCCGGCGCGTGAATGGAGAGTGGTTGCGGTTGAACGCGAGGAAGCGCCGGGGAAAGTTGTAGCCCTTATATTTTTTACAGGCGATGCCTGCGCAGCAGTTAGTTTGGTCTGACGCGTTTTGATGGGATGAGGTGATGCCATGGATGGATTGTTGAGAAATTTGCGGTATGCGTTTCGCGTGCTGGCTAAGAGTCCTGGGTTTACTTTGGTTACTGTGCTGACTCTCGCGCTCGGAATCGGAGCGAATACCGCGATTTTTTCCGTGGTTTATTCCGCGCTTTTGCGGCCGCTGCCTTACGTGCAGCCCGGCCGGCTGGTGACGATTGGCGAAGGCCGGATGCAGACTCGGGACAGTCGCTTACCGGCTATGGGTTCGTTGCGTTTACGTTGGGCGGCAATGGCGATCCGAAGGCTGTGTTCGCCATGGAGGTGGCTCCGAATTTCTTTTCTACTTTGGGCGTAAAGCCCGCGCTGGGCCGCGAATTTTTCAATGGCGAAGATGCCAGCGACGGGCCGCATGTGGCCATGCTGACTTACGGCTACTGGCGTGGGGATTTTGGCGGGGATCCGAAGGTAATCGGCCGGACCATCACTTTGGATGGCAAAGCCGTGACGATCGTGGGAATTCTGGCGCGGGATTTTCAGTTTGCGCCATCGCAGGAGAATCCTGTGTGGGTTCCGCTGCATCTTTCATCGGACCAGGCTACGCGCCGAAATCTGCGTTGGTTCAATGCGATCGGGCGTCTGGCGCCGGGCGTGAGTTTCGCGCAGGCACATGCGGAGATAGACGGCATCACGGCGCAGTTGGCGCGGGAGTATCCGCAGCAGGATGGCTCGGTTTTTATTGCGATGGAAACGCTACGGCATCGCATCGTCGGGCAAATCCAGCCGTTGCTCGTGGTGATTTTTGGCGCCGTGGGATTCCTGCTGCTGATCGCTTGCGCGAACGTCGCTAATTTGATGATGACGCGTTCGGTGGGGCGGCGAAAGGAGTTCGCGGTGCGCGCTGCTCTCGGCGCCAGCCGCGCACAGTTAATGGCGCAATTGCTGACGGAGAGCGCTTTATTGGCTGCGATGGGCGCGGCTGTTGGTTATGTGGCGGCGGAGTGGGGCGTGAATGCCTTGATCGGCGCAATTCCGCAACCCGTGCTGACTGCGTTGCCGAAGCTTCGGGACGCCGGCACGAATTTGCCGGTGCGGGTTTTCCTTTGTGGCGTCACCGTTTTCACCTCCATTCTTTTTGGAATCGTTCCGTCTTTCGCGGCGTCGCAAACTGGGGTGAGCGAAGCGCTGAAAGACGAATCGCGCGGCGGGACCAGCACGGCGCACGGGCGCTTGCGGAATGCTGTGGTCGCCGCGGAAATCGCGACTTCATTGGTGCTGCTGGTGGGCGCGGGACTGATTTTGCAGAGTCTGCACGCGCTGCTGCACCAGGATCCCGGTTTTGATACCCGGAATTTGCTGACTTTTTCGGTGAACTTGCCGGACAGTTCTTATCCCAGCGACAAGGATTATCCGAACGACAGCCCCGGTGCTAGAATTTTCGAGCATCAGTTCAGCGAGAAGCTGCGAAACATTCCCGGTGTGCAGGCCGTGGGAATGACCAGCACTCTGCCGGTCGGGGGAAGCGGCGGGTCAATTCGGTTTCTGGTGCAGGGCCGGCCCAAATCGGCGGGGCAGGAGGATGAATGCGATATCATCACCGTCACGACGTCATGGTTTTCGGCTCTGAAAGTGCCGCTGGTTTCCGGACGGTTGTTCGCGGCGACGGACACACTGGGATCGTCGAATGTTTTGATTGTGAACCGTGCTTTCGTAAATCGATATTTTTCGAATGAACAGGCGGTTGGCCAGCGCATCCGGTTTACGTTCGATGCCCGGGAACCGTATCGCCAGATAGTGGGCGTCGTTGGCAATGTCGCGCAGGACGATCTCGCGGGACCTCCTTCACCGATTATTTATTTTCCGAACGATCAAAATGCCGCGGCATTCTTGACTTACATGATCCGCACGGCCGGAGACCCCGCGGCGTTCGTGGGTTCGGTGCAGGCGGCTTTGCGCGAGATGGATAAAGAGCTTCCGTTGATTCGGCCTTTGACCATGGAGAGTTTCACCAACCAGACGGCCGCGGTTTTTTTGCGGCGATATCCTTCGTATTTGATTGGCAGCTTCGCGGCGTTGGCGTTAATCCTGGCGACGATTGGTTTGTACGGGTTGATTTCGTTTACTGTGCAGCAGCGTACGCGCGAGATTGGGATTCGCATGGCCCTGGGAGCGCAGCCTGGAGATATTTTACGGCTGGTGATGGGGCAGGGAATCGGCGCGGTTGTGGTCGGCGTGGGAATTGGCGTGGTGGCTGCGCTGGCGCTGACGCGGTTGATGGCTAGCTTGCTTTTTGGGATAACGCCGACGGATGTGTTTACTTTTGCCAGCGTTGTTGTGTTGTTGAGCGGCGTGGCTCTGGCCGCTAGTTATATTCCAGCACGCAGGGCGATGCGGACGGATCCTCTGCTCGCGCTGCGACACGAGTGATCCGTTTGCGTCTAACTGTCAGCGTCGTAGTCGAAGAGAGGGTTTTCACTTCGTTCCCTTCGCAGGCCTTCGGGGCAGGCAGGATGAAGGTGGAGGCGGCGACGCGAGGAACTCGATCAAAACCCCGGGCCGCAGCAAGCAGCGCCCCTGCGTTTCTAATTTCCGGCGGCGCGCCCTTGCAGAGTATTCCTCGACGATCCTCAGGTTAGGCTAGGACGCGGAGGGCTGGTCTTGAAGCGGCTGCGGGACTTGGGGGAACTGTTACTTCCGGCAGCGGGGTTTCGCGCTTGTTGTATTTCGTGGTGATGTAATCGTCTACCAGTTTTTGGAACGCCACTGACAATTCGTCGTAGGTGCCTTCCAGCGTGTTGAAATGTTTCCCGTCGATGTACACCGGGCAGCGCGGAGCTTCGCCCGTGCCCGGCAGGCTGATGCCGATGTTGGCGGCTTTCGATTCGCCCGGGCCATTCACGATGCAGCCCATCACCGCAAGCTTCATTTCTTCCACGCCTTCGTAGTGTCGCTTCCATTCCGGCATTTTGTCGCGGATGTAACCCTGAATGCTTTCGGCTAATTCCTGGAATGTGGTGCTGGTGGTTCGTCCGCAACCGGGGCAGGCTGTGACGCTTGGCGCGAAAGTGCGCAGGCCCAGCGATTGCAACAGCTCGCAGGCGGCGTAGACTTCGTCACGGCGATCGCCGCCGGGGCGCGGCGTCAGCGAGACGCGAACGGTATCGCCAATGCCTTCGTCCAGCAGGATTCCCATCGATGCCGACGACCACACCAGACCCTTCGCGCCCATCCCGGCTTCCGTCAGGCCCAGATGCAGCGGCTGATCGGTTTTTGACGCCAGGTCGCGATAGATAGCCACCAGATCGTGCGGCCGCGAAACTTTGCAGGAAATGATGATTTGATCTTTGCGCAGGCCGGTCTCGAGCGCGAGTTCCGTGGATTCCAGCGCGGACAGCACCATGCATTCATTAATGATTTCCTCGGACGATTTGCCAAGATCGTGGTCCGTGTTTTCCTGCATTTTGCGCATCACCAATTCCTGGTTCAGCGAGCCGCCGTTCACGCCGATGCGTACCGGTTTGTTGTGATCGCGGGCTACTTTGCAGATGGTGGAGAATTGCTCGTCGCGGCGCTGGCCTGCGCCTACGTTCCCCGGGTTGATGCGATATTTGTCCAGCACTGTGGCGCACGCTGGATACTTTGTTAGCAGCACGTGGCCGTTGTAGTGAAAATCGCCGATAACCGGGACGTCGCAGCCCGCTTCGAGCAGGCGTTTTTTGATTTCCGGCACCGCTGCGGCGGCTTCCGGGATGTTCACCGTGATGCGGACCAATTCTGAGCCGGCTTGCGCTAGTTCGAGGCACTGCTGCGTCGTCCCGGCGATGTCTACGGTGTCGGTGTTGGTCATGGACTGGACCACCACCGGCGCGCCTCCGCCGACCTGAATTTTGCCGACTTTCACACCTACTGTTTTGTGCCGCTGCTGAGTCATGTCTTAGCTATTGTATCGAATCTGCGGCGGGATTGGATAGCGGCGTGGCGACGCCGTTCACAGTTGAAATCTCGGAAACGAGTTTACCAAGGCTTTCCTCGCAGAGATGCACAGCGCTCAGAGAAACCAACCGCGAGGCTGGCTCCCCGTGCATGGCGCTAGTATTCCGGGCGGCGGCCGATGTTGCTGGGTTTGGCGTTGGCGCGGGACGGGGGCGGAATGATCGTAGCCATTTTGCGAATCATGGCCAGAACCAGTTTCTTGTCGTCGTCGGAAAGCGTGGTGGAATATTTCTTGATGTCGGCCAGGAAACGGATTTCTTCCTCGGATAGTTCGCCGAGGACTTTACGGGTCTCGCGGTCGCCGGGGGTGTCGCTGCCCGGAAAGAAGTCGGCTAGCGAAATTTCCATGGCTTCGGCGATCTTCGCCAGCGTTTCAAGCGACGGGACGGTATGGCCGTTCTCGACGCGCGAAAGGTAGCAACGCAGCAGGCCGGTGCGGCGCTCGATATCGCCCTGCGATAGCCCGCGGTCCGCGCGGTAGGATTTGATGACTTCACCGATGTTAACTTTGGGCTTCTCTTTGGGCATAGGTATCGTTCCTCTAACTAGGGGCGTAGCTTACGAGTTAACCCCAGGGGTCGCAAGACTTTTTTCGCCAGCTGGTTCCTGACAAGAACATTTTCTTGGCAGAGAAAATGAGTGTTGTTCCGCTTAGCTCGCCACGGATTGAGACATCGGCGATTGCTGCACGACCACGCTACAACGTTGGCCGGCGCGCTTATTTTCATAGAGCGCCGCGTCGGCGCGTTGCACAAATTCCTGCGATGTTTCCCCCGGAATGTAATCGGTAAAGCCGTGTGAAAACTGCAGCCGGATTTTCCGATCGTTGAAATTGATTTCGATGCCTTCCAGGCGCGCCAGGACGTGGCGCACCGCTTCCGAGCGACATTCAGGGAGCAGAACCATGAATTCATCGCCTCCCAGACGGATGGCGAGGTCGGAACCGCGGACTGCATTTTGAAGGCGGTCGGCGAAACCTTTCAGCAATATATCGCCGGCGGCATGGCCGTGCTGGTCGTTGATATGTTTTAACCCGTCCACATCCATCAGCAGGACTGTGAGCGGACGGCTGTGGCGCAGCGCGCGGCTGATTTCCTGTTCGAGACGTTGTTCACCGGAGCGGCGATTGTAAAGGCCGGTGAGTTGGTCGAGTGCCGCGAGCTTATAAACTTCCGAAGCGAGCGATTCCACTTTGGCCAGCGATTGAATCTGGTCGACTAACTGGTTGTGCAGGCGTTTGATCTGCGTCTGCTGGTAGATCAGATAGACGCTGAAAACCAGGACCAGACCGACCAGGGCGCGAACCGATTGGTTCAGGAAGAAGGAATAGGAGCTCTCATCGCGGCTGAGCAATGCGGGAAAGGCGAATGACGCCACTCCAACGGTAAGCAGCAGAATTACGGCGACTGTCGTGGACCAGAGCCAGGCTTGGCGGCGGTCCAGATGCTGCAGGTGTTCGCGAATCTTTTGAGGCTCAAAGCTTGCCCCGGGGTTTTGGCGTTCCGTTTTGGAATCGACGTTTGGCATCGGACCTAGGATGTTTCTCTAACTGAAAGCGTTCGACCCACTCTGCACGATCGTTTTTCTAAGGCCCGTCCGCAGGTTAACGACTATCCGCAGAATGCCAGACTCATCGGGTTGGCTCCATGCGTATGTTTCGTAGGGTTTCCATGTCAGTAACCGCACGTTCTTTGTAGGCCGCGGTTTTTCACATCAGTCGATCTGTTAGCGATTCGGACGGCCCTCGCGAGCATTCAAGGCCCGATTTCGCCGATAAGTCGCATGCCTCCCTTTTTATACAGCGCGCTGTTTTAAGCGCGCACCCCGCCTGCTTTCAATCCTGAGCAACTTCTGCGCAGTACCTCTCCGCTCATCGCTTCTTCCTTACGGTCGCTTCGGCGCGCCTAGGCGCGGCCAGACCCCTGAGGAGCTAAACCATGAAGCGATCGATCGTGTCGTTGTTTTTAGTCGCCACTGCTGCATTCACGCTGAGTTCAGGACAAGTCCTTCAGAACCATGCCCGTCAAACTCTATCCCCGCAAAAAGGCGTAGCGCCGAACGCTCTTGTCGCCGACGGAACTGCGCCTCCCGTGCCCGATGTGCCGCTACGCCTGCAGAAGAGCGCAAATACTACAGTATTAGTCGCGGACGGCACCGCGCCGCCGGTTCCCGACGTTCCGCTGCGACTGCAAAACTCGAACGCCACGGTAACATTGGCTGACGGTACCGCGCCGCCAGTGCCCGACGTGCCGCTGAAGCTGCGAAATAGCTCGGACGCAGCCGTGCTATTGGCGGATGGTACGGCGCCACCGGTACCGGACGTACCCTTGAGCTAGATAGCGAAATGGATACTGAGTCAAGTCGTAACTGAAAAAGGGAGAAAGGATGAACGTTCCCTCTTTTTCATGCTACGATGCCCACAGGTCGTGACATGTTAAGCATGATTCTGTGGGGACTCGGATCCGTTTTGGAGATCGGCATACTGGTGCGCGGACTGCGCGCCAGAATGGTGACGAAGTATCCCTATTTTTATTTTTACATGCTCTGCGTGGCTGCGGGTTCGCTGGGTTTATACCCGCTGTACGGCACGCCAGTTTATACGAAATATTATTGGCCGGTTCACCTGGTAACCACCGTGGCAGGATGCGCGGTGGTCCTGGAAATTCTGACGCTGGCGCTGGCCTCTTACGCGGGCGCCGCCCGCTTCCTACGCAGGCTGTGCATGCTTCTCTTGGGCGCGGTGGTTTGCTACGGCTGGGCCAGGGTAGCACTGGGAGGACTGAACACCGCCGCACGAACGGAGCGTGATCTGCGTCTGGTAGAGGCCGTTTTCTTGGCGGCAATGCTGCTGGTGGCGAATTACTACAGTATTCGGCTGGGACGAAATTTGAAGGGTTTGATTCTGGGATTTGGCGGTTATGTCGGCATAAGTCTGATAGCGTTATCGCAGTTCATCGCTACCGGGCCGCCATTCCTGAAGCTGCTACTGGGATACCTGCAAACCGGCGCCTACGTGCTGGCTTTAGTGATCTGGACCGTCGCGCTGTGGTCCTATGCTCCTAACCCTGTGCCAGAGCGTAGAGCAATTGAACCTGACTACGAAATTCTCGCGCTGCAGACTCGCGAGAGGCTGAAAGAGATTGGCGATCAGTTGAAAGGGACGGCGCGCCCATGATCGCATTGATTTTCTACTCATTGATCGGCGCTGGGCTGCTGGCACTACTGGTTATCCTGGCCTTGCGGCAAAGAGGGGCAGTGGAAGGCAGCGGAGAACAATTTGCCCAGGCACGCCAGTCGCTCGTGACACTGCGAAGCGGCCTGCTGGGTGCAAACGCCGTCGAAAGGATATTCGATCCCCGAGATTGGAACTTCATACAGGCGGGCACAAGCGCGGAAATTCACGATTTGTTTCTGGCCGAGCGCAAGCGAATTTCATTGCTGTGGGTGAGCCGGCTGCGGGGCGAAATTCGGAACCTGATGCATTTTCACCTTGGGTACTCGCGCTTGCACGGCAAATTGGAGCTGGAGACCGAAATTCGCCTGGCCTGGGATTTTGCGCTGCTGCTATCGGCCTGTCGGGCGCTGGAAGTCTTGTTATATCTGAGAGGACCTTACGGCGCTCCGGGGATGGTCGGAATTACCGCCGGGGCTGCTGCACGGGTCTGCGCGACGTCCGAGCAGTCGTTGGGGCTTCTAAGTCCGTTGAGCAAAGATGCTTTTCGTAGGGATTCCGCGGAAGGCGGAGCGGCAGTTTAGTCATGACCAAGGCATTCAAGACCAAGGACGTGTTGGCTGCGGAGCAGGATTTGCGCTCGCGTACGCTGGCGCACATGCCGCAGCGGCTGGAGCGGCTGCTCTATTTGGCCTCCACCCGCGATTACAACACGGGGGTTTATCGCCACGACGGGCTCGCGGTACGTTTTTCAGAGCAAGCCGCTTGTGAGGCTCTGGCAGATTGCCATCGCGAAGCATTCACAGAGCTGCTGGATTGCCCGTTGGAGGAACTGGTCAAGCAATTGGAGCGCTACGCGGCGGGGACGCGCTCGAGGAGCGATTTCATTGCGGCTTGGAGGGAATTGGAACCATATCGCGTGGCTGTTCCGTCGGGCACGGATTCGTTGTCGAGCGAACTCCTCTTTTCGAACCTCAAAGTAGCCCTGGCTATCTTGCAGAACCGGCCTGCGGATCCGGATTCGCCGGGACCAGGCGCATCGCCACGCCTGTTACTTGTCCAATAATTTCAGCCTCGTTGGGATAGGCGTACTGCCGAACGGGTACTTTCGATAGCGGGTGGGGCACCAGCGTCAGGTGTGACGCGCTCAATTCCGCCCACGAACACGCATAGCTGTCGCGTAATTCGATGAAATAAATGGGGCGGTCGAATTCGCTGCGCCAATCCGAGGCCTGGGGGCGATTCTTGCGGCTGTCAATCTGGACGAACGCGCCGGGCCGCAGCAGGGGGTACATTGAACAGTCCTCCATCCCGATAAAGCCGTACTGGCAGCGGCGTACATCCAGCTTGTGAAGCAGCGAAAGCGGCACTTCGTCCCACACTTCCACCATGCGCGATATCAGATTTGTTCTTTCCAGGCTAAATCCGCGATCGAACCGGACCGGAAACGTCACCGTCTTATCGGTGTCAAGGGCTTCGATTTCAGCCAGATGAGTATTGTCCAGCGGCGTGGACATCTGATAGCGGGTGGAGTCGGCTAGAGATATCCCAAAGATAGCGAGCAAATCGTTGAATTTGAGCCGGTAAATCACGCTCAGGCTGAAAAGCTTGAATATGCTGGGGATTGAGTTCTTGTTTTCGAGTTGCGTCAGCCAAGCGTTGGAAATGTAATAGTCTTCGTTCGCGGACCCCTGGGCAATCGTCCTGCTCAGCTCTTCCACTTCTCGCGTGGTTACACCCAACCGGTTGCGGATCTCGCGGAGCTGGTCTCCCGGATGAAATTCTGACTGCATGGAGGCGCCTGTTTGCATAAGCTCGTCCGGAGACGACAGCCGGATGGCCTCATTCAATTCGTTGGCTAAGTTGCCAGAGAGTACCTGAAAGCGACTTTGAAAGCTTATTCCCGGTCTTCCCGCGGACAGAGTTAACAAAAACTTAGAAAATGAACACGCCTGCTTCCAATTAGAAGCAACTTACTTAGAGTGGCTATAATTTCAGGCTATTAAGGGCCGATTATAAGGTACTCGGTTCGAAGTTCCCAAAACGCCTCTCCACTGATGTTGGGTTATTAAAAACATTCCGTTCGACTGGCAATGTACATCGAGTCGACCGGAAAACAGATCGTTTTTTAATCGGTATATATACGTACAGGGAATTTGGAACTGCGATTTACCATTTAGTTTACCGGCAAGCCTAAGATAGCAGGGAGGCGAAGCAATAGCAAAGGAGAACAGACGCTTTTTTTGTTGTCCGGGCCAGGCGAAAAGAAAGCGACGGTTCATTTTTGGCAGCATCTGCCTGTGGAAAACTGCAACGCGACGCGGGATTGTGCGAAGCTGAACGCAACCAGTCTTGGAGCGCGACCGATGAACTCATTCTCAAGTACGACGGTAAAAGACGGGGGGTCCTATCGCGAGCATCGCGAAGTGCCGCGGTTTACGTTGATCGCCAGCATCGAAGTGCGCGAGCCTGAAAGCGACATGCGGATCCGCGGGCGAATTTCAGAGATCAGCCGCAAGGGTTGCTACGTGGACGTGCTGAATACGCTCCCTGAAGGTACATTGCTGGACGTGCACATTTCGCGCGACCAGGGAGTATTCGAAACGAAAGGCAAGATCGTGTACGTCCAACCCGGTATGGGAATGGGAGTAACTTTCATAGAGACTGCGCCAGAGCATCTCCAGACGCTCGATACCTGGCTCGCCGAAATGACCCCGTAGCAAGCTTGCTCTATCGCCGTATTCGTTTTAAGGCTTCCCGCCCAATTCAAGTGCAGCTCCTGCGATTAGACTTTTAGCTCCCCTGCGGTAAAATAACCACTAGCGGTGACTATAGGAGGAGCTTAGTGGGTTTCAGTGCCAGCACGCGGCAGTTGGGCAATGTTACGGTGGTCGATGTTCGGGGCCGGTTTACGTTGATCGAAGGCCAGGCGGTTCACGAATTGTTAATGGACCTGTTTGAGGACGGGCGAAAGCAGGTTCTTCTTAATTTCCGCGACGTTTCGTATCTGGATAGTTCCGGAATAGGCCAACTGATTCGCGGATTGTATTCAGCGCGCAAGAACAATGCAGAACTTCGTGCAGTGGATTTGAGTCCGCGAGCGCGAGAGGTTTTGCATATGACCAACCTGCACACGGTATTCTCCGATTTTCCCGACGAGCAAACGGCGCTCCGAACCTTCGCTTTGCAATAAACTTCGTGCTTCTTCCGGTAGCCAGCCCGAAGTTTTCCCGCCGCGGTTATTTTTGAATCACTCCGCAGGCGATGCGGGGTCCGGAATTGCCCGCGGGATCGGTTTTGTAATCGTCGAAGTTGGCGTGGATTACGATTGAGCTTCCGCCGGGTTGGAATAGCGAATTGGGGCCGTCGCCCAGGGTCACGTTGGTGTCGAGCATGGACGTGGTGACATGACCATCCGCGGCCACTTCAATATTTGGCAGGTCTCCGTTATGCGGTCCCTCCGGGTTATCCCTGCCGTGTTGTTTGTTCGCCGGATTGAAATGAGCGCCGGCCGACTTGAAATCCGGGCCCTCGCATTTTCCGGCCGCGTGGATATGAATGCCGTGAGTTCCCGGCGGCAGTTGTGTGACATCGAGGTCGACGCGAACGCCGCCTTCGGAGGGCACGAATGTAGCGCTGCCGATTTTCTGGCCCGCTGCGTTTACGATATCCGCATGCCCCGATTGTGCCAGCTGCACGGACAGTAATTGCTGCGATAGCTTGGCCGCCGGTTGCTGGCTGGACTGAGACTGTGCGCGGGCGGACTGCAAGGCGGCGCTCCAGACCAGAATTGCAATTGCGATGAGTACGGAACGTGCCGTCATGAGTTTGCCCCCGTCGTTACCGGCGCATCTTCACCGGCGCGCCTGTAACACAATAGTTATAAATGGCCGGGGCGGAGAAAAGCAACGTGCAGTTCGCCTTTGCGCCGTGCGGCGGCATGCGGCGCGCGTGTTCCAAGCTACTCTTCCTCAGCGGCTTGAGCCTTGAGCCGGTCGATCGCGCCCATATCTTCCAGCGTGGTGGTGTCGCCGGTGACGTCCCCTTTGCTTGCCAGTTCCCGCAGCAGGCGGCGCATGATTTTTCCGCTGCGGGTTTTTGGCAGCCCTTCGGCGAAGCGCAGGTCGGCCGGCCGGGCAATGCTGCCAATCGTGGTGGCTACGTGATCCATCAGCTGGCTTCTTAATTCTTTCGACGGCTTCTTCCCGCTGCACAAGGCCACGAAACAAACGATAGCCTCGCCTTTAATTTCGTCGGGGCGCGCAACTACCGCTGCCTCGGCCACAGCCTCATGGCTCACCAGGACGCTTTCGATTTCCATGGAACTGAGGCGATGGCCCGCGACTTTAATCACATCGTCGACGCGTCCGAGCACCCAAATGTAACCGTCTTTATCGCACTGAGCCGCGTCGCCGGCGAAATATACGCCGGGAATGCGCTGCCAGTATTCGCGGGAGTAACGCTCGTCGTCGCCATAGATCGTGCGCAGCATCGAAGGCCAGGGCTTTTGAATTGTCAGGTAGCCGGTTTCGCCGGGGGCAACTGGCTCACCTTTCAGGTTGACGACTTTGGCTGCGACTCCGGGCAGCGGCAATGTAGCGGAGCCCGGCTTAGTGGGAGTTGCACCAGGAAGCGGGGAAATAAGAATCGAGCCTGTTTCCGTTTGCCACCAGGTATCCACGATCGGGCAGCGATTTTTTCCGATGGCTTCGAAATACCATCTCCAAGCTGCGGGATTGATCGGTTCGCCGACTGTGCCCAGCAGGCGAAGACTCTCAAGGCTGTGCGGCTTCAGCCATTCCGTGCCCCAGGCCATGAACGCGCGAACCGCTGTAGCGGAACTGTAAAGGATCGTTACTTTGTAACGGTCGATAATTTCCCAGAAGCGATCCTTCTTCGGATAATCGGGAGCGCCTTCATACATCACAATGCTGGCTGCATTGGAGAGCGGCCCGTAGACCACATAGCTGTGGCCTGTTACCCAACCGACATCGGCCGTGCACCAATAAACGTCGTCATCGCGCAAATCGAAAACCAGTTTTGTGCTCCAGGTGCATTGCAGCAGATAGCCACCGGAGGTGTGCAGCACGCCCTTTGGTTTACCTGTGGTCCCGCTGGTATACAGAATATAGAGCGGATGTTCGGAGTCGAATGGCTCCGCGGTGTGTTCTTTCGAGGCTTTTTCTTCCAGATCGTGCCACCACAAATCGCGCCCTTCCTGCCAGGCCACTTCTTCCTTGGTGCGCTGCACTACGATAGATTTTTCGATGGTGGGGCAATTTTTCAGCGCCGCGTCGGCGGTTTCTTTCAACGGAACTATTTTGCCGCGGCGGTAACCCCCGTCTGCTGTGATCAGGATTTTCGCTTTAGCGTCTGCGATGCGATCTGCCAGAGCGGTGGCGCTGAATCCGCCGAAGACCACGGAGTGGACCGCGCCGACCCGTGCGGACGCCAGCATCGCGATGGCTGCTTCCGGAATCATGGGCATGTAAATCGCAATGCAATCGCCCGGCTTTACGCCCAGCGCTAGCAGCGCATTGGAGAATTTGCAGACGCGTTCGTGCAGCTCCGCGAAGGTGAATTGGATGGTCGAGCCGTCTTCCGCTTCCCACATCAGGGCTGGCTTGTTGGCGTTTTCTTTCAGGTGGCGATCGAGGCAGTTGTAGGCAACGTTTAGTTTGCCCCCGACGAACCACTTCGCGTGCGGGGGATTCCACTCAAGCACTTTCTTCGGTTTCGAAAACCAGTGCAGCAGTTTCGCTTGCGCGCCCCAGAATTTTTCCGGGTCGTCTTGCGCCTGGTCGTACATTTCTTTGTATTCGTCGAGCGAGCCGACGTGAGCTTTTTTGCTGAAGTCCTCCGGAGGCGCGATTAGCTTTTCATCCAAAACGTGCGGATCGAATTCCTGCATGACTCCTCCGTGATTCGTTGCGGCGAGGCGCCGAGGTGGCCGATTAGCAGAAGCGGCAAACAGCGTAAAGCGGCTCTTGCCCGCCCCTACGTTATTGGAGCGTGGCAATTTGGTCAAGGACCGTCAGAGGCCGGTAAGGAGTCAGTTTCCGGTACCCGCGTTGATCGGAACAGGATTAACGCCGCTTCCAGCGGGTCACTCCGAACGCAGCGCCTGGATCACATCGACACGGGCGGCGCGCGCGGCCGGCAGCATCGACGCTACCACTGCGGCCGTCAGCAGCACCAAGGCAGAAACGATGACGGGCAGGGCGCCGGGCATCTTAAGGTCACCGAAATAGGCGCCGGCCAAACGCGCCGCCACGAATCCGAATGCAGCGCCGGCGGCGACTCCCGCCGCAGCTATTCCCGCTCCCTCTGCCACCACGGTCTTGAGGATGCGCTCGGGTTGCGATCCCAGCGCCAGGCGGATGCCGAATTCGCGCGTGCGCGCACTGACCGAAAACGCCAGCACTCCCGCGACGCCCACCACCGCAATCAGCAAAGCGACAGCCGCGAAGACGCCAAACACCAGGGAGTTCAAACGGTCGGGGGCGAGAACTTTGGCGCGGATGTCTTCGAGAGTGGCAGCGTGCTCGACAGGTTGTTCCGAGGATATTTCGCGAATTATGTGCGTGACAGGCGTAACCAGCGCATACGGATTTCCGCTGGTGTGGATAAATATGTGACCGCCAAAGATGGGCTCGGCGGCGAACGTGCCATAGATGGTGGGCGTGGGCTCCGGAACGATATGCATGTCGTCAACATCGGCGGCGAGGCCGATGATGCGGTGCGGCGCCGCGAATCGAGCTTTTTCGCTGTCGCTGCCGGGGATGAATTGCAGCACGGGATCGGTCCAGAATACATGCCTGCCGATGGGATCCTGCCCAGGGAAGATGCGCTGCGCTAGAGTTTGACTGACTATAACCACGGGCTCGCTGCTTTGGTTGTCGAGCTCGTTGAAGTCGCGCCCCTTGAGCAGCGGCACGCCAACCGCCGCAAAAAAGCCCGGGGAGATGGTGCGCCCCAGCGCACGCGGGTCGTCATTGCCGTGAACGTGGCCGTCGCCGGAGTATTGAAGACCGGAGCCGAAGTCCTCGGCGTCGCGCCACGGAGCCATCACCGAGAAAGCGGTGCTGCTCACGCCGGGCAGCGCATCGATGCGACGCAATGATTCCTTGTAGAAATCCACCACTTGCTGAGGCGTTTTACCGTAGGACATGGCCGGAACGTCCAGCGCCAGCACGTGACGCGTGTCGACGCCCGGCCGCACCGCTTGCAGCGCCAGGAGCGTGGCGATCAAAGCGCCTGCGCCCGCCAACAGCACGAACGATGCGGCAATTTGCGTGATTGCGAAGATTCGCTGGCGGCGGGTGGTGCTGCTGGTTATGCGCAGGCCGCCGCTCGCTATATTCAGGCCGTTGCTTGCATCCGCCGATGGCAGGCGCGGGACAAATGCCAAAACGACAGCGGCGACGACGGCCAGCGCGGCACCCATCCACAGCATGCTGGAATCGACGGACAAATCCAGCGCGCGAACCGAAAAACGCGAGGCGTAGCGGGCCAGGATCGTCACCAGCGGTTGCGCGATGATTACACCGAGCGCGGCGCCGGCGCCGCAGAGCAGCAGGCTTTCGGCCAGCAACATGCGCCGAAGGGCGCCAGCAGTTGCGCCGAGTGCCGCGCGAAGCGCCAACTCGCCTTCGCGCCGAACAGTTCGCGCAAGAATTAGGTTCGCCACGTTGGAGCAGGCGATGATGAAGACGAGGGCGGAGGCGGCGAGGAGCACCAGGAGAATCGTTCGCGCGCCGGAGGTAATCTGATCCCGTAGCATCTTGGCGCTAATGCTGTACTGGCCCTGCGCGGGATAGGCGTCCGCATGGTCCTTCGTCATGCTGGAGTAAGTGGTGCGCAGTTCATTGCGGGCCTGCTCGAGAGTGGCGCCGGGCGCGAGTCGCCCGAAAAGTTCGGTCATGCGATGGATTCGGCCGGTAACCATGGTAGCGGAAAGGTGATGCGGGCTCATCACCACGTTGGCGATGATTTCAGTGTCCTGCGGATAGGGGACGCTGGGTTCCAGCACACCGATGACTGTGCCAGTACGGTCGCCGATGCTGCCGAGGCGAACGGTTTTGCCGATGACAGAAGGATCTTTTCCGAACACTGTCGACCAGAAGCGGTAGGTAAGTACGATCACGCCGGCAGCCTTGGGGCCGTCGTCCCCGGGACCGATCAGACGGCCGAGGACCGGGCGAAGGCCCATCGCGTCGAAATACGATCCGCTGACCACGCCGCCATCCACTTCGCGAGGCTCACCGAGGCCGATCATGGTGAAGTGCATTTCGGAGAAATCGCCGAACTCCGAAATGGAGTGCACGCTGTCTTCGAGGTCTTTGATTTCCGGGACGGAGAAGGTCGTGTTTTCGTCCCGCGTGCCAGGGGCGCTCTGCCGGATGTAGATCAGCCTGTTCTCGTCGCGATTGACGAGTGGCTTCAGCAGCACCCCGCGCACGAGTGTAAAGATGGCTGCATTGGCGCCGATGCCCAGAGCCAGCGTCAGCACGACAATCGTTACAAACCCCTTGGTGCGCCACAGCGAGTGGAGTGCGACCTTCAAATCACGAAGAAACGACATTGTTCGACCTCTGCTGCTCGTCAGACTAGCATCGCTGGGGCCAATCCTAAATATCCCGTCGTAGGATACTTAACCTGCGGTATCGATTCCCGAATGCCCGTTTTCAGGATGGGGGTGTCGCGAATTCGGGCACATGCTCTACCCCGCGCTGAAAGTTCTGCTATCGCAGCCCTTGGGGTTTTCAAATGTCACTGTCATTCCTTTGGAGCGGCTGTTCCATCCGACCACGTGGACACCGGAATCATGAACTCCGTGATGGGTTCCGGGGCGCCGTTGAATTGGGGATTTAACATAACTGGCGAGCCGGACAAGTCCGCTCCCCACACCTTGGAATCGCTAAGCGGAATGTAAAACATCAAATGAGGTACCCAGTGCCCGGCTTTGTCATTCAGATACCCTTGGGGCGACATCATGAAGCACATTGCACCGGGTTCCAGTGGCGGCAGCCCTTTCGCATCGAATGCCTTGATCCCTTCGATGACTTCAGCTTTGGATAGTCCAGCCAGCACCAATTCCGTTCTTTTCAAGGTGAGGGGCAAGATCGAGCGCACCGCGGGCGGGTTATAGCAAATCGGACCTCGCATCTTCGGGTTCCAGAACTGAGCAAAATCAAATGGGGACATCCACGATCGTTCTACAAGACAGACAAAACCGTTTTTGCCCTGGAGGGCAGTTTCGTAGCCGCGGCGGCCCAGGATCCGGACTTCGGCATCCGCTGAAATCGACGGCGGTGCTGCGCTACGCGCCATCGCGATCTCAGAGTTTCGATCGGTCATGAGGTACTGATCAATGGGCGCCATCTTCGGATAGGACGCCGCACTTTCTTGCGAGCGCACAGCTGAAGACGCGCCCGCCGATACAGTCACAAGCAATGCTGCGAACAAAATTATCTTCGTAAAGCTTCCGTCTTTCTCCATCGCCCTTTCTCCTTTGCAAATCCGCGTCTCGGCATTTCCGCAGGTCATTCTATCGCCACCCGTCGCGACCGAGCCAGCGGCGGAAGAATCATGAAAAGTAGAACAATTACCGTCGGACGATCGGTGAGCATCCGTCGAAGTGACCCTGCTCGATTGGCTCGACGGCCCGGCGTTAGTTGACTCTCCTGAATGTCTCGTTTCGAATCCAGCCATTCCAGCCCGCGAATACGCTTAAGCCAGAAATCTGGCCTCTATTGTCTCGCTGGAAAGAAAGAATCATTCCATACCCATCGCCAAACTCATCGTGAACAATCGGTTCCAGTTTAATCGCTGGGTCCCAATTCATCCGCAGTGTTAGGCTTCCATTTTCCAACGAAAACGTATACTTGGCATCGAGTTCGGTGCTTCGATAAACACCGGCATAGGCCGCGAGGGCGTCGTCGATATCGGAATCTTTGATTCTTGTGCCCTCGAACGTTGCCTCATGGTTGTAGACAACAGTGGCTCTCATTGCACCATTCCTGTCGCTCGAAAAGGTGAAGGTCCCACCCACTATCGGATCTTCGAATCGGTTCGTTCCGGCCGGTTTCAGAACGTTGCCCTCTTCGACCAGATTTCCGCCTGCGATTTTGAAGGAAACCAAAAAATGCCTCTGGCTATCAAAGTATTTCCCTACGAACAGATGGGGATCAGAACCGGAAGCTGCGGCAGCTGGCGGCCCGTCGTAAAGTTCCTTTTCCAGATAAATATCCGCGACCTTGTGCGATAGGCTGTCTGGGTCGGCACTCGACACATTGCAGAGACACACCGCGGTAAATTTCTGCTCAGGAAACCTCACGATCGCAGTCTGGTAACCGAAAAGTGCGCCGCCATGTTCAACGGTTGGCAGTCCGCGGTAGGTGTTCAGCAGAAGGCCCAGCGCATAGTTGCTCTCGGCTCCGCTTTTAAGCACCCCGCGCGTTTGCATCTCCTTGAGAAGCGTTCCCTCGCCGAGTTTGTTCTCGTAAAAGTTACGGTCCCACAAAAGCAGGTCGTCGACGGTGCTCATCAGTCCACCACCACCGACCGTGTCGTAATTGGTGGACCAATTCACGAGAAATTTTCCGTCCTTGCCGGGACTGTATGCGGCTACACGTCCCAACACAACCAAGGTGGCATCGTCATAGAAACGTGTATGGGCCATTCCCAGCGGCTTGAAAATATTTTCGGCGGCAAACTCGGATAAGCGCTTCTTGGTGGCTCGTTCCAAGACCTCGCCGAGCAGAAAATAATTCGTGTTGCTGTATTGATATTCTCCCCGCGGACCGTAATTGATAGCCTTCTGGCGGACAATTAGATCCATTAGTTCAGCGGTTGAGTGAGATCCCATCGGGTCGCGCCCAGAAATTTCAAGTAGCCCAAGTACGTCGGGAAAACCACTGGTGTGATGAAGCATTTCTCTTAGACGGATGGGCTGCCCATAATCGGGAATCTCCGGAATGTACTTTCGAACTTCGTCGTCGAGAGAAAGAAATCCTTGCTCCGCGGCAAGAACAACGCTGGCAGCCGTGAATTGTTTCGACACTGACCCCATATAGAATACGGATTGGGTTGAGAGCGGAACGCCAAGTTCCAGGCTGCCCATGCCGTACGCCTTGCGATAAACAAAATTTCCGTTTTGTATCACTCCCAGAGCGCAACCGGGTGAGTCTGCTTTATCGTACGCGCCAAAAACCTGATCTAAACGTTGCTCAAAAGTAGTGCTCACTGGCACTTTGACTGGCAGCGCAAGTAAAACAGAGAGTGTGGCAGCGGTAAGTCGCATCTGAGTTCTTCGTATTCGCGCGAACTATATCACATGCGATAATTACCCCTTTTCGGTGAGAGACGCATCGAACGCGGTAATCCATTCGGCGCATCGAGCCTGCAGCGATTTCATTTCGTACAGGTGGTACTGGTTCTGTCCCTCGCCTGTCCTTCCGTTCAATCGCGCCTAACTTCTTCGCGTGCTACGCTCACACCGGAAATAACCAAATGAAAAAATATCCGAAATCGCGCGGCGACGAAAGATTCCTCGTTGGCGCGCATCAAAATCCCAGCGTCACAGTCGGGCGCCTCTCTCAATGGATTGCCACCGTTGAAAAACTTGTCGCAGGGAGAATAATCGCCTCCGAAACCATGACGCCCGATGAAAAGCTCGGGCCCGGAGACGGCACCACACGCAGCCTCTCAACCTTAAAAATCGCAGTTCAACGTCCAATCTCTAATCGTCACTGCGGCCGATTAGAAATCGCCGCAACTCAATCAAAACAAACGACGGCGCCCATTTCTAATCGTCATTTTTTTGCACCTGCGGCGCACAAAATCCACGCCTCACCAGCTCTTCGTGGTTCCGGGAATAAGCGCCACAACGGCTCCGCGGCATCCCCTGTCGGGCAACTAAAAAGAGCGCTCCATCGGCACACGAATCATCAAGGGTCAGCCCGCTTTAGCGTTAAAATCCAGCAGGTTTGGGAACTTTTGGGCTCCGCTGCGGGAATATGTAACGAGAGTTGGGCCGGGCCGTCCAATCGTTGAAATGACCAGGGGCACAGATTTAATCGATGACGGTCTGCTGCTCCGGCGGATGCTTGCCGGGGATGAGGACGCGTTTACTCTGCTTTACCACCGTCGGCACCCTGCGATCTACCGGTTCGCTTTGCACATGAGCGGCAACTGCTCAGTGGCCGAGGATGTGACCCAAGAGGTTTTCATGACGTTGATCCGCGATGCCAAACGATTCGATCCCGCCCGCGGCACACTCGGCGGTTTTCTTTTCGGCATTGCGCGGAATCATCTGCGGCGGCGCTGGGAGCAGGAGCGAATTTCCGTTCCGCTGCCTGAAACCGCCGACGAGCTGGACCAGATTATGGCGCGAGACATAGCGGGGCGCCTGAATGGGAATGGCGCCTCAGCCAGTGGACACGCATTCGAAGCCGGAAAAGGGAATGGACGCGGCAATGGCAACGGGAGCGTGTTCGGCGCTTTTCCCATGCATCGCGACGAACTTGTGTCGCAGGAAAATGTGATTCGGCTGCGTCAGGCCATTGCCACCCTGCCGGAGAATTATCGGGAAGTGGTGGTGCTCTGCGAACTGGACGAGATGAGCTATGAGGACGCGGCGGCGGCTTTGGAATGCCCCGTGGGAACCGTGCGCTCGCGACTGCATCGTGCCAGGGCGCTGTTGCTGGAAAAATTGCGCGATGCGCAGCCCGTGCGGCGCGTGTCGGCGGTGGGCTGATGAAGGAAGATCCTGTGAATGACAATTTTGCTGGAGAAAAAATGAGCCGGGTGGATTGTGCGCAGTTTGAAGCGATTTTGCATGAACTGGACCGGCCCGGAACGCCGGGCGCGGCTTTGCGCGAAAGCGCGCTGGGGCATGCGGAAGTATGCAGCCAATGCGGCGCTCTGGTTACGGAGGCGGAGGCCCTGGATTTCGCCTTGGGCAGAATTGCGGACGAGACTTCCGAAGCGCAAGCGCCGCCGAAGATCGAAGCTGCGCTGTTGCGTGAATTTCGAGAACAAAAGACTGCCAGAGCGTCGCGCAGGGTCCGGTGGCAACTGTCGATCCTGGGCGCCGCTGCTGCCGTTCTGATTGTGCTGGGGCTTGCGATGCGCCAGCCGCGGGTTGTCGTGCCTGCCAGTGGCGGGGCTTCGTCCGCGAACGCGTTTTCGACGGAGGGTGTTTCCGGTGCGACTGGGTCATCGGGCACAATGACTGCCGCCGATAACGGTGTTCCGTCGATTGACGGCCGAAACGGCGCAGCTACAACTAACACAGCAGCTGCCGACGAAGATGCGTCGGAATATGCCTCGGCCTATGTGCCGCTGCCTTACGCCTATGACCCCTCGGAGCTGGAAGGTGGCTCTGTTGTTCGTGTAGTTTTGCCGCGTTCTGCCTTGGTTTGTTATGGACTGCCTGTGGAGGGGATGGGAGCTGGCGACCAACTGACCGCGGACCTGGTGGTCAGCGAAGATGGAACCCCGCAGGCCATTCGGCTAGTAACGCAAGCGAATGCTAATTCGGAATTTTAGGTTTGAGAGATTTCGGAGGGAGTTTGATGATGACGATGATGAAGATTTTGGCATTGGCCGGGGCGGCAGTAATGTACGTTGCGATAGGCACCGGGGCGCAAACACCGGATGCTGCGACGGCGCCCCCGCCCCCGCCTCCTCCCGGGCATGGCCTTGGGCACGGACCGATGGGCCACGACGAAATTGGGTTCCTGGGATTTGAGGCTGGCTTCAGTGGCAAGACCATCCCCGGTGCGCCGTTCACCGCGAGTTTTTCGACGGAATCCACGGAGACGCTGGCCGACGGGAATCAGATCAAGCAAAGTTCCACCGGGACTATTGCGCGCGACAGCCAGGGTCGCACGCGTCGCGATATGACTTTGCCGGCCTTGGGGCCGTGGGCTGCGCAAGGTCAGCCTGCTCCGCACGTTACTTTTGTGAACGATCCTGTGGCTGGAACTCGCTACATTCTGGAAGCAGACAAGAAAATTGCGCGGCAGATGCCGGAGCCCCCTGACCGGGCGGAGTTCGCTGGCAAGGACGAACGTCACGGCGAGCGCGGCGCGGAAATGCAAAAGGAAGTCGTTACAACTTCACTTGGGACGCAGACTATTGGCGGAGTTTCGGCGGAGGGCACGCGTTACACGCGCACGATTCCTGCGGGGCAAATTGGAAATGCGAAACCGATTGTGACTGTGACGGAGCGTTGGTATTCACCGGATCTGCAGATTGTGGTGATGACCAAGAGGAGCGATCCGCGTTCTGGCGATACCGTGTTTCAGATGACGGGGATTCAGCGGCAGGAACCTGCCGCAACATTATTCCAGGTGCCGGCGGATTATACGGTGAAGCAGGGTCCCCCGCGCGGAGCCGTTCGCGGCGCCGCTCCGATGCCGCCGCCGGAACAGTAACGCGCGCTGGCAGCGGAGCGTTCCGTCGATTCCGCCCTGCGGATAGTAACGCGCTCGCCGGCACAGCCAGTTTGCTTTTGCGCTCCGCCCGGAAGCGATTTTGAGCTTGCAGCACGAAGTACTTGCGGGCGGTTACCCCCACTGCCGTCCGCAAGTCCCCCTCAATTCCCAACCCGCTAACTTTGCGCGCGATCCAGGAGTTCGACCACGTGGAGGACTTCCTGGCCCGTGCGATGCATTGCTACCCCGGCGCGTAGTTGGAGAATGCAGCCGGGATTTGCTGTCGCAATTATTTCGGCTTTCGTCTGCTCCACAGTTTCCATTTTTCTATCGAGGATTTCGAGTGAGGCTTTGGTTTCGGTGACGTTGTAAACTCCTGCCGATCCGCAGCACTGCTCCGATAACGGCATTTCCACAAATTCGACACCGGGTATAGCGCGCAGCAACTGCCGCGGAGCTTCGCGGATTTTCTGCCCGTGGACCAGGTGGCAGGAATCTTGGTAGGTAACGCGCAGGGGCAGCGCGCGCAGCGGGGCAATCAGTCCCAGGTTCGCCAGAAATTCCGTGACGTCGCGCATTTTGGCGCTGAACTGTTCGGCCCGGGTGCGGGCCGCATCGTCATCGGCGAAAAGGTGGGCGTATTCTTTCAGGGTTGAACCACAGCCCGCTGCATTGGTGATGATGGCATCGAAATCGTCGGAGAGGAATGCGTCGAAATTGCGGCGAGCGAGATCGCGCGCGACGTCACGCACTCCGGCATGAGCGGCCAGCGCGCCGCAGCAGACTTGCTTCTCCGGAACCACAACCTCGCAGCCATTGGCCTGTAACACGCGAATAGTGGCGCGATTTAAGTTGCTGAAAGTGACTTGCGCGACGCAGCCTGCAAAAAATGCCACGCGCGCGCGGCGCTCACCTTTCGCCGGGAATGTCTTTCCCAGGTCGCCGAAGAAAAACTTTGAATCGATCTTTGGCAGCAGTTGTTCGCGGTCCTGCAGGCCCAGCAGCCGCAGAATGCCCGTGGCGCGCGCGAGCGATGCGAGACCGGACGCCTGATAGATTCTCAGCGCACGGGCGGCGAGCGCGATTCTGCCAGGGTAGGGAAGCAGGCGGCGGTAAACCAGATCGCGGAGGACACGCGAAACGAACGGGCGCTTATATTTTTGTTCGATCTGCGCGCGCGCCAGCTCCAGAATTTTTCCGTATTCCACGCCGGAGGGGCAGACCGTTTCGCAATTTCTACAATTCAGGCAGCGGTCGATGTGGGTGGCGAATGTCTCGCCCAATTCCAGCCGGCCCTGATCGACCAGCGCCATCTGGCGAATGCGCCCACGCGGCGAGTCGGCCTCCTGGCCCCACAGGCGGTAGGTGGGGCAGTTGTTGGCGCACAGGCCGCAGTGAACGCAGCGCGAGTAATCGTCGTATTCGGGCTTGTCGATTGCGCTGAAACCGCTGAGCGTTAGCTGAAATTCGCGCTGGGCGTCGTCGTGCGACTGCAGCCTGAACGCGTGCGCGGGATCCGGCTGCTCGGTTTGTGAAGCCATTGCCGTGCGTGCCTCGTGTCGTGTAGTTCGAGCCTAGATAGTATCTTACGCGTTTGTGACGAGGCGGTATCGAATTCGGGTAACGCGTCGTTGTCAGTAGCTAGTGGCAGGAAGAAACTAGAAACCGAGGAGGGCTAGCCGGGAAAGCGGCTCGGGAGGACGAGCGGTTTTGTGCGGGCGCATCCCGCAGAGCTGAAGTTCGGGCTGAAGGCGAGGCAGCTCAGTCGAATCGCCCGGGGCTGAGGATATTGAGGGGATCAAAGACGTGTTTCAGTTTTTGCATCAGGGCTGCGTCGGAGCGAGGCGTACCCCAAATTTTCAGCGAGGATTTCCATTCCGCGGGACACCAGGGAATCGTTGAATGACCCTGGAGTCGGGTGCAGGCGGCATGTACGGACTGCGCCACGGATGCGGCGCGCTGCCTGGTATCGTCACTGCGGTCCGATGGCAATAACGCAAAGTAAATTATTCCTACGCCTCGCGCCATAGCCGCCCACCGCAGCGCCTTGCTCTCGGCACTTTGTTGCGCGATGGCAATGGTTTCCGCCATTCGCGCCGGCATCACGCTCAGCTTAAAAATAATCGTCGCGGGCGATGCGGCCGAAGCAATCGGAATGAATTCGCGCTTGCGGGTCCATGCTGGTTGCAAGCTCTCGCCGACGATGGTCGCTCCGGTTGCGCCCGACTCTTCAGCCATGCGCTGCAAATCGATGGCGAATCGCGCGAGGACGTTTTCGTTTCCGGCATAGCCCGTCGAAAGCGTCCATTCCGTGGGCGACAGCACGTTTGCCGGCATAGGTTCCGGGTCGCAGCGCTTCGACGCTTCGCTTTCGAAAAGTGCGGCGACCCGCGGGCTGAAAACTTCCATGGTCAGGGGCGTGAGCGCGGAACGCATAATGCGATTGCGCAGATCGAATGCGCCCTCGGCGGTGGTAAACCGCGCGGCGAAGCCCCTGGATTGGATCGGCATGGGAAAAGTTTTGAAGTTCAGGCGGGTGATGATGCCCAGCGTCCCCAGAGCACCGATCATCAATTTGTGCAGGTCGTATCCAGTGACGTTCTTCACCACACGCCCGCCGCTTTTCGCCGCCACACCTTCGCCCGTGACGAACTCCACGCCCAGCAAAAAGTCGCGTGCCGTTCCGTAAAATTGCCGCAGCGGGGAATCGACTCCGGACGCGACCAAGCCACCAACTGTGGTCTGATTGAGAAACGGGACCGCGAGCGGCAGGAATTGGCGATGTTCGGCGAGCGTTTGCGCCAGAGTGCGCAGCGGCACGCCTGCTTCGACGCTGAGGGTTAGATCGCCCGGATCATAGGCGATGACGCGTTCGAGGCGGGTGAGATCAACGGCGAGATCGTATTTACTGGGCGCGGAGCCGATCGCAAGTTTGCTGCGCGCGCCGCATGGCACGATGGCCAGTTCTTCGGCAGCGGCGAACTTCACAATTTCGGCGACTTCGGCGACGCTGCCCGGGCGGATCGCAGCCGCAGGCGTTTTTTCGTCAATTTCATACGGGGCGAGATGCGCGGGTTCGCTGAAAACGTGCTGATTTCCGGCGATGTCGCCGAGACGTGAACTTGTGCCAGCGCCGGCGTGGCTCATGCGACTGGCGCGCCGGTCATCGGCAGCGGCCGCACGTGAATTTCGCCACAGCTTTTGCCGGCGGGGAAAATCTTTTCGGGGTTTAACAGGCCCCTGGGATTGAAGGCGTCGCGCACGCGCCGCATGACGTCGAGTTCCGCTTCGGTGAAAAGCAGAGGCATCAGGCGGTCTTTTTCCATGCCTACGCCGTGTTCTCCCGTGATCGAGCCGCCCATATCAATGCAAAATTGAATGATTTCGTCCGAGGCGGCTATCACGCGCCGGAACTGCGCTTCGTCGCGGGCGTCGAAAAGAATCAGCGGATGAAGATTGCCGTCGCCCGCGTGGAAAATATTTCCGATCTGCAGGTTGTATTTTCGGCCGACTTCGTTAATGTGCCGCAGAGTGGCCGGGAGCTTGGTGCGCGGAATAACGCCGTCTTGCACGTAATAGGTTGGCGAGAGACGTCCCACGGCACCAAAAGCGTTTTTGCGGCCTTTCCACAGCAGGTCGCGTTCGAGTGCGTCGCGTGCTACGCGTACTTCGCGCGCATGATGCACTCGGCAGACGTCGGCCACGTCTTCGGCATGCTGCTCGACTGCTTCGCGGACGCCGTCAACTTCGAGTAGCAGGACGGCGGCGCAATCCGTGGGAAAACCAGCATGGACGTAGTCTTCCACCGCGCGCAGCGTCCAGCCATCGAGCATTTCGCAGGCTGCCGGGGTGATGCCGCGCGCTGTGATGTCGGCGACGGTCTCGGTGGCGTCGTCCAGAGTTTCGAAAATTGCGAGAAGCGTCTTTACGGCTTCCGGCAGCCGCGTGAGTTTTACCATGATTTCAGTGATAAGCGCCAACGTACCTTCCGAGCCAACGAAGAGGCCCATTAAATCGTAGCCCGGGGGATCGAGCGCCGGGCTGCCGATGCGGACCTGCTCGCCAGTGGGCAGAATTACTTCAAGCGCGAAAACGTGATTCGTGGTGACTCCATAGGCCAGCGTGTGCGGGCCCCCGGAATTTTCGGAAACGTTGCCGCCGATGGTGCAGGCTTTCTGGCTGGATGGGTCGGGGGCGAAATGGAGTCCGGCGTGGGCGACGGCGAGGCTCAGGTCGGCGTTCACGACGCCTGGTTGCACCGTGGCGCGTTGGTTTTCGATGTCGAGTGCAAGAATGCGATTCATGCGCGAAAAGACTGTGAGGATGCCGCCTTTGCGCGAGAGTGCGCCGCCTGAGAGGCCGGTGCCTGCGCCCCGTCCAACTAACGGGATTTGATACAGATTCGCTAGTTTGACGATGCCTAGAACATGCGCTGTAGTGCGTGGAAAAACGACGCAGTCAGGGCGCGCCACCTCCGTCGAGCCGTCGTATTCGTAGAGCAACAATTCTTCGGCGCGATGCAGGACGGCGTCGGAGCCCAGCAGAGATTTCAGGTCGTGGAGGAGTCGCGAATCCATTGTGGTTAGGAGCGTCGCAGCGATTCAATCCGCAGCGCCAGTTTTATTGTGACAGCGAGAGCCATAGGTCACTATAGCTGTGGCCGTCAACGAGCGCCAGCGGCGCACCAAAGCGAGTGTGATCCGGAGTCGCGCGTGCGTGCTAATTGGACGAGCGCAACTTGCGGATGCGTTTGATGATTTCCTTGGCGGTTGCATTAGCCGCGGCGTCATTTGTCCATCGGCCGTTGCGGGAGAACTCGAAAAGCTCAGCGCCCGTTGCGTCGAAAACCTTCGTGACTGACGCGGCGGCACTTGCGGGGCCATAAGGCGTCATCACCGGACCGCCCGCGGTTCCATAGGCGACCCGATAATCGAATCCTTCCTCAACCGCGACGAACGCCATATGTTTGGATGAGCCGTGATCGTTGAGCTTGTCGAATAGCAGGTGCCGATCCAATGGCGCGGCTTGAATTTTTATCCTTATGGTCTGCTGGGCGAATGCAATGTGAACGAAACAGCAGGCGAGTACTAAAAGTACGGCAGTTCTTTGTGAAATCTTCATGGCTCTCTCTTTCTACGAGCGTTGGGCTGTGTTATTGGACTCTGGCGTTCCAGCGAATCGAACAAAGCGCGCTGCCACTTTATTTCGATTCGTTTGCTAATTTCGCAGTATATGTTACAAATTCCGCGTAGCGTGTTTTTGCGAGGTAAGCGTTGACTAAACCGAAAATACTCTCGACGCGGCCACTTTTCCCCGCGGCGCGCACGATTCTAGACCAGCATTTCGAGGTGGAATATTGGACGCCTGCGGAACGCATTTCACGTGAGGAACTTTTGAAGCGCGTGGCGGATAAGGAAGGGCTGGTCTGCCTGCTGACGGAAAAAGTTGACGAGGAGTTGCTGGCTGCCGCGCCGAAATTGCGGATCGCGGCGACGGTTTCTGTCGGCTATGACAATATTGATGTGATCGCGTGCACGCGACACAAAGTGGTGGCGACCAATACTCCCGGAGTTCTCGACGACACGACTGCGGATTTCGCATGGACTTTATTGATGGCGATAGCGCGGCGGTTGCTGGAGGGTGACGCCTGGATGCGCAGCGGGACTTGGCCGGGGTGGGATCTGGATCAGCTTGTTGGCGGCGATGTGTGGGGAAAAACGCTCGGCATTCTAGGTTTTGGCCGCATTGGGCGCGGAGTAGCGCGGCGGGCGCTGGGATTTCAGATGCGCGTGCTTTACAGCGATGCGGTGCGTGCATCCGCGGATGTGGAGGAAGAATTAAATGCGGAATTTGTTGACCGCGATACTTTGTTTCGCGACTCTGATTTCATCAGCTTGCATGTGCCGCTGCTGCCCGATACGCGCCACCTGATTTCCACTGAGAATCTGGAGAAAATGAAGCGGACGGCGTTTTTGATTAATACTTCGCGCGGACCCGTGGTGGATGAGGCTGCGCTGGCCGATGCTCTGGAAAACAAGAAAATCGCGGGCGCGGCGCTGGATGTGTTCGAGCACGAACCTAAGGTTCATCCGCAGTTGCTTACGCGGCGGGACGTGATTTTGACGCCGCATATTGCGAGCGCGTCGGTGGACACGCGAACGAAGATGGCGGTGATGGCGGCGAATAATGTTGCCTCGCTTTTCGATGGCCGCCGGCCCCCGAATGCATTGAATGGCGACGAGCTCGGGTTGAAGTAGTATTGGGTATGAAGCGAATCGCGGAAACCGTTTTCCGACATACTCTCGCGGCGATCGATATTCCTTCGACGCTGGAACGAAAGCTGCAGCACGACGGCACTCACATTTGGGCCGGTCGCACAGAACTAGACCTTCGCGAATTCAACGAAATCGTAGCTGTCGCCTTTGGGAAAGCCTCGTATGCGATGGCTGGCGCCTTGCGCTCGATCCTTGCGCCGGAATTTCGGCCTGACGGCATTCTGGTGGTTCCGTCCGCGGTTTCATCACCGCTTCCCGGCTGGAAAACATTTGTTGGCGGGCACCCGATCCCCAACGCGGATAGCTTTGCTGCGGGGAGCACAATTTTGAATCGCCTTGCGCGTTGTGACGAGCGCAGTCTGGTGTTGTTTTTGATTTCTGGGGGCGGATCGGCGTTGGTGGAACAGCCGCTCGATCCTGACGTGACGTTAGGCGATTTCCAGCAGCTCTATTACGCGCTGGTTACCTGCGGCGCGCCTATCGAAGAAATTAATGTCGTGCGCAAGCATCTCTCGGCTACAAAGGGTGGACGGCTCGCGGCGGCTTGTCCTCGCGCACTGAAATTGACGCTGGCAATCAGCGATGTGCCGCAAGGGTACGAATCTGCGCTGGCGTCCGGGCCAACTTTGCCGGACCCGAGCACTTTGGCTGACATGAGCCGGATTCTGCGGGAATACGGTTTGTTGACGAAATTGCCTGCGCCGCTGCGGGCGATGATCGAGCAGGGTAAAGTGGTGGAAACTCCCAAGGAAGGAGATGCTTGTTTCGAGCGCGCGGAATTCGAGATCTTGCTGGGCGAGCATGACTTGATGCATGCAGCCCATCATTGTTGTGAGGCTGAGGGTTTCATTTGCATGGTGGATACTGAGACCGATAATTGGCCGCTGGAAAAGGCTGCCGAGCATATGCTTCGCGAACTCGATGAGCTGGGAAAACAATACCCGGGGAAGCGCGTGGCTATTTTCTCTGGCGGGGAACTGAATAGTCCGGTCACGGGGGACGGAGTGGGCGGTCGGAATTCCGCGTTTGTGCTGGCGTGCGTGCCGAAAATTGCGGGGAAGAAGATCGCGGTTTTGAGCGCTGGGACAGATGGGATTGATGGGAATAGTCCTGCGGCTGGCGCTGTGGCGGACGGGGACACGCTGGCGCGAGCGTGCGACGCGGGCATGGGGCCGGCTGACTTCAACGGGCGCTGCGATGCGTTCAGTTTTTTTTCGCGGCTTGAGGATGCGGTGATTACAGGGCCGACGGGTAACAATCTGCGCGACCTGCGAATTTTATTGGCACATTGAAAAGCAGGCGATACCCGCAGCGCCGGAGTCTTGCCGGCTCTTTTTTTTGCCGTGACTACAGCCAAGGCGAAGAGCCGACGGGACGCCGGTGGTACGACCCCTTTTATTTTTGCGTGGTGCTGAGTTGAGTTTCGATCTTTCCCAGGCGCGTGTCGATCTCCGCCATTTGCTGTTGTAGTTTTTTCAATGCTGCCAGTGTCATTTCCTGATTATTGCCCGTGCTGGTTGACTGCGATTGATTTTCAATTTGGGCAGCCGCAGGGGTCGCGCTCTGTTGGTTCGTGCTGGCACTGGCGTTACCGCTCGTGTTTGCGTTTCCATTGGTGTTCGCATTTGAGGCGGATGGTGAGGCAGAGCTACCTGCGCCTTTCGCTTTCAGGGCCTGGATCTGCATTTCGACGAACGGGGCGTCGCCGAGGTTCAGTTCGCCTGATTTGACGAGGGCCTCCAGCGGGCCTATTGCGGCGGGGTCACCTCGCCTGCCAAGGGCGATAAGGGTGGGGAATTTCACGTCGGTGTACGGTTCCTTGAGATACGAAATGAGGGCTCGGGTGATGGCGGTATTCTTGAGGTCGAGTTCCGCGACTGACTCGATGGCCACGCCGCGTGTTTCAAAATCCTTGCCCGGAGCAGACCATTCTAGCAGAGCTGGGACCGCGCGGTCGTCGCCGAGCGAGCCGAGGCCTTCGATCGCGCCATTGCGAATTGCGTCGTCCGGGGAAGCTATTTTGACGGCGGCGGTGAGGGTTTCATATGCTTGCGGAGCTTTGATTTCGCCGATCGCGTTCAAAGCCGCTGCACGAACGCTATACGCTTTATCCGTTGATGCAATTTCCGTCAGCTTCGAGCCGAGCGATGTATCCGAAGGGAAGTGGCCAAGCTGCTGAACAGCTACCTTGCGGATCCAGGGCTTGTCGTCGTTGAGCGCCGCCATAATTTCTTTTTCCGCGTCCACACCGCCCGTCTTTCCCAGCGCTTTAAGCGATTCCGCGCGAATTCCCCAGAAGGGATCGTGTTGTGCGGCGTAGCCCAAGGCCGTAACTGCGTCGGGGTTGTCTTTCATTTCACCAAGTGATAAGGCAGCGTCGGCGCGATCGGGGACTGTTTCGGCATTCTTCAATTGATAAATCAGCGCGGGCGCGTCCTTCTTGAATTCGACCGACTTCAGGACCTTGTCGCCCTTATCGAAAACCACCATTAACGGCGCACTGTCGGCCGGGAGCGTGAACGTTTCTTCCGCTTTGTTCACTTCGATGGTCGACGTTTTACGTCCGGCGGCTGTGGCGATTTCGATTTCGACGGGCATGTCGAACAGGTCCACCATGCCTTCCACTTTCTGCGTCTGCTTCACCGTGAGTTTCAGCTGGTGTGCGGCATCGTCGTAGGTGTAACTGACTTCATATTTCGGCGCGCCCGCACGCCAGATCCATTGATGGAAGAAATGATCCACGTTTGTGAAAGTGGATTGATCGATGGCTTTTTCCAGATCAGCGGTGACTACATTCTGGTTGCGATTCGTTTCCAGGTAGTGGTGCAGGCCGTGAAAAAAATCCTCGTCGCCCAGTTTGGTGCGCAACATCTTCAGGACCCAGCCGCCCTTGGTGTAAACATTTCCTGCGTACTCGATGCTATCGGTGAAATTGCGCGTGACAATGGGCACGGGATACATTTGCTTCTGCCGGAACCAATTCGATTGATCGCGCCAGAATTCATACGCAGCCTCGTCTGCGCCGTAATGCTGCTCGGCCCAGTAATGCTCGAAATAGGTGGCGAAGCCCTCGTTCAGCCAGATATTCGCCCAATCTTTGCAGGTGACCAGATCGCCGAACCATTGATGCGCGAGTTCGTGTGAATCCAGATCGTCTGAACCCTGACGTTGTTCGGATGCAAGTTGTGGATTCACCAGGCCGCGTGCGGTGAGAGTGGTCGCGCTAGTATTTTCCATTCCGCCTTCGACGAAATCGTTCACCGAGCTTTGCGCGTATTGCGCCCAGGGATATTTCACGCCGAGCTTATCGGAAAATAAATCGAGCATTTCTTTGGTGCGCGCGAAAGTTGGCTCGATGGTGTCTTCGTTGCCCCGCGGGACTACGTAGCGCACCGGGATTCCTCGCCATGTATCTTTCTTTTCCACGAATTCGCCGGCTACGGCTGTGATCAAGTAGGTCGAGAGCGGTTCGGTTTGCTTCCAGTCCCAGGTTTTTGTGCCGTCGGATTCGTCTTTTATATTCACCAGTTGGCCGTTGGAAACCGTTATCCAAGTCGCGGGAACCGTGAGAATCATTTCGGACGTGGTGCGGTCGTTTGGATAATCGTAGATGGGAATGTAGTAGCGTGTTTCTTCGGCTTCGCCTTGGGTCCAGACTTCTTTGGGACGATTGGGATAATTTTTATCGGGCAGGATGAAGTACAAACCCTTTTTCGGTTGGCCTTCATAGCGGATGAAGACCTCTAGTTTCTCGCCGCGCTTGGATGGATGCGGCAGGGAAACGATCAGGTCTTTGTCCGTCGTTGAAAATTTGTCCTCCTTGCCGTCGAGCGTTACATCCTCTATTTTCAGGGCGACGGAATCGAATTTCACCTGGGACAAGTCATCGCGCAGCATTTCGATGCTGTGGGTGACTTCGCCGCGCACTTTGCGCTGGTCAGTGTCAAACCAGAGATGCGTCTTCACATTTTGTAGATCGTAATCGCGGCTGCGGGCGTAGGGTTCGTCCGCGCGGCTTGGCGTCGGAATAAGCAGCGCCACCGACAGCGCGACTGCGCACAATATTTTTTGCACGAGCGGGCGAAAGCGCCCAGAAATCTGAGTCATTCTGTTCTCCTCAAGCGAAATAAATGATGGCGACAAAACAGACTATTATAATGCGAGGCGCTACCGTCCCGACTATCGTCTCTTGTAGAACCGACAAGTTCAGATTACAGAAGTCCTTTGGTGTAACCGCCGTCGACCGCGATGGTGGCGCCGTTGATGGAAGCGGCTCGTTCAGAAGCCAAGAACGCCACCAGTGCGGCGAATTCGTCGGGGCGGGCAAAACGACGGATAGGAACGCTGGCTTCGGCCTGCTTCAGCACCTCTTCATATTGGACGCCTGAATCCTTCGCCCGTTTCTGAAAAAGTTCCTCTAAACGGTCGGTGAGGGTGTATCCGGGGCATACGTTATTTACCGTAATACCGTCCGGGCCAAATTCATTCGCCAGTGTTTTCGCCATGCCTGTAACGCCGGCGCGCAGGGAATTCGAAAGCATGAGGCCGTCAATGGGCTGTTTGACTGACATCGAGGTAATCGTGATGAAACGTCCCCACTTGCGGCGCTGCATGCGTGGCAGGACCGTGTGCGCAAAATACACCGCGCTGAGCAGGGTGAGGTTCACGGCGGCTCGCCATTCGTCCAGGCTGGTTTCGAGAAACTTCTTGGATGGCGGACCGCCTGCGTTGGTGACGCAGATGTCGATCCGGCCGAATTTCTGGTCGACCGCGGCTACGAAGTCGCGGACTGCCTCAGCGTTGGTAACATCGATCGCGCGCCAGAAAACTTCGCGGCCCGATGCGGCCCCGATTGCTTTTGCCGTGCGTTCGACATCCGCGGCTGTGCGCGCGCAGATTGCTACCTCGCAGCCTTCTTTCGCGAATTCTTCGGCAGCCGCGCGGCCCAATCCTTTGCTCGCTGCGGCCACGATCGCTACGCGTCCTTTAAGGCCGAATTCCATGAATTGTCAGCCCTTTTGAACTTGAGCGTCGCTGCGCAGGTAGGCGTCGTCTTTGCTGATCCAGTCTTCACGGCGCGGCGCGAAGAAGTCGATGTCCACTGTATCCTCAAGGGCTTCGGCTTTGTGCGGAACGTGAGCGGGGATCAGGATGATTTCGCCTGCACCGACTGTGGCTTCACCATCGTCAAAGTAAAACTTCAGCGCGCCTGAAATGATGAAAGAAAATTGTTCGCTACGGTGCGAATGGCGCGGGACTATGGCGCCGCGTGCCAGGAAGATGCGCGCGAGGGTGGAATCCGCGCCGTTCAGCATCTGGCGCGAGATGTGTGCGCTGAGTTTTTCGGTTTCGACTTTTTCGAATGATGTCGGGGATGGCATATTTTCTACCTCTAGCGTTTGGATTTTGCCGACGAGATGGTGCATTGAAAGGTTGAAATCGTCAAGCGTTCGCGGCGGAGCGACCGGCCATAACATCAGCGGTCTCTGTCTCATTGTTCGGGATGATGAAATTATTGTCGCGCGCCTTGGGCTTCGACTAAGATGCCCGCGTGAGTGTGCTGGGTTGGCTTGCTGCGCTGGTGTTGATTGTGCAGTTACCTATTCCGCTTTACTGGTTTGTGATGCATCCGCAGATTCGATTCTGGCGGCGGCATCGCGGCGCGGGGTACGCTGTGGCGTTCTTAAGCGCCTGGGCTCCGGTGGCCTGGTTTCTGATTTTTTACCGCCGCGAGCTGTTTTTGGCTGTCTGGCCGCCGATGTGGAGAGTGCTTGGCGGCTTCGCGCTTTTATTGTGCGAGACCTGGATTTTCTGGCGCGTGAAAGGCGATCTCGGCGCTGCCCGACTGATTGGCCACACTGAATTGTCCGGGGGCGGGGAACTGGCGCGGCATGGAATTTATGGCTACGTTCGGCATCCCCGTTATGTAGGTTCTTTCGTCGCGATCGTTGGGGTTTGTTGCCTGGCTGGAGCGCGGCTGATGTGGCTGCTTGCGGGCGTGTGGTGCGCGCTAACCTTGCTTGCAATCCTTATGGAGGAACGCGAGCTGCGCGCACGGTTCGGCGCTGTATATATCGACTATTGCCGACGCGTCCCGCGTTTCTTGCCATTGGGCGCGAAGCCTCGCGCTTGACGAGCGGACGGGATTGAAGCGGCGTGATGATTTTGCTCGACCCGACAAGTTTTCTGGAGGTGAAAAATGCGGCGATTTAGAAATTTCCTAGTGTTTTTTGCGCTGTTTGTGATTCTTGCGCCTGCCGCTGGGGCGCAGATGGGGAAGAGCTTGTCAGTCGCGGCAGGCACACCTGAGGACAAGGCGCTGTCCGAAATTTATGGCGCACCGGATGGGCCTGAAAAAATCGCGTTGCTCGATAAATTCATGGCCGATTACGGCAAGGGCGATTTGGAGCTTCTTGCCGATCAGTTGTACGTGCAGTCGTACTTGGCGCAGAAAAATTATGCCAAGGTCTACGAGTATGGCGACAAGGCTCTGACGTTAGATCCTGAAAACTTCGCGGTGGCGGTAAATATGGTGCACGCCGCGGACGAACAAGGCGATACGCCAAGACTTTTCGACGAAGGGCAAAAAGTTGCGGCGATCGTTACGCGCTATAAAGAATCGCCGCCACCGGAAGGAGTGCCTGCCGATCGCGCGAGCTCCCAGAAGGGCGAGGCATTAAAAGGCGCGCAGGGTGATATTGGCTACGTGCAGTACGCGATGATCAACGCCGCCTACAAGACCGCCGATCTCGCCGGACGAGCTGGATTGCTGGAGCGTTATGTCTCCGCGTTTCCGGATTCGAATTACACCCTGAACGCGCGCGAACAGACCGCGATCGCGTATCAGCAAGCGCAGAACCGCCCAAAGATGGTGGCAGCGGCGCAGAGCGTGCTCGCTCCAGATTCCAATAATGTGTCGATGCTTTTGCTGCTTGCTGACGCCTGGTGTAACGATCCGCAGCAGCTGGACAACGCCGCGGCGAATGCGCAGAAAGTTATCGAACTGCTTGGCCAAGCCAAAAAGCCGGACAACATGGCGGACGACGGCTGGCAAAAACAGGTTTCGCTGCAAAAGAGATTGGCGTATTCCTCACTGGGCGAGGTGAACGTAAACAAGAACCGAAATCAGCAGGCCGTGGATGCCTTCAAGCAGGCCAGCCCGCTGTTGAAATCCGATACATTCAGCTACGCGCAGAACCAATATCGGCTGGGTTTCACACTGGCTAAGATGCAGCGTATTCCGGAGGCGCGCATGGCGCTGACTGAGGTAGTTTCGTTGAACACGCCTTACAAGCAGCGGGCGCAGGAGACGCTGAACAAGATCGGCGGCGCTGTCAGCAGAACGGGACGTAAGAGTTCATAAGGGCGGCGATGAGTCGTAGCGATTGTTGTATACCGGAAGCAGTCGTGTAAGGTTCAGCGCACAAAACCTTTTGGGGAGTCAGCTGAACTTCAGCCATCGTAGCGACGTCACTCCTCACGCTGATAGCCTTCACGCTTTTCCACTCCCGTTCCGGACGGTTAGCCAGGAAATTGCATGGTTAACGCCGGATTTGCCGCTTTGTTCAGGGCAAACTGGACGAAGCGGCGGGAGGCTTTGCTGCGGGCGGGGCATGCGGTCCTTGAAGATTTGGAGTGAAAGCTGTCAGATTATTCACTTCGCGGAGAACCTTGGCCCATTCTTTGTTATCTTTTTTTGTTGCGATTGGCGCGTTGGGATCGCTGTAGAAATCCAGAATTGTTAGACGCAACTCCGGCGTGATGTCTGCGAAATTGTCTTTTGCCTGGCGATCGAGCAGCTGGGCGTATGTCTTATCCGCCAGTGGATATGCTCCGGGCTTAGTGACGGTGCCGGTATCGAAATTATCGTTGATAAGCACTAGCTCGCCGGCCTCTCTGTCCTCATGCAAAAAATGTTCGTACTCCGTGAGCGAGCCATTGAAGCTGGCCATAAACAACTGCTCGGCTTGCGGCGGCGGAATCTTGAAAGTGAAGACGCTGAACGGACCGACCTTCGGAATTAATTTGAAAAGGAAAGCCAGAAATTTTGTGCCGAAGCCTGCCTTCTGATAGTGCCCGTCCCATTGCTTTTCGTAGCTGGCTCGAGAAATATGGTACAGAAACTTTTCCTTGGTTATCCCGGGAGTGTCTTTCCGGATATCGTCCTTTCTCGTTTGCCACGCCACTCTTGTCATTTCCGGGATCAGCCCGCTCACTGCGTAGCGATACGTGCCGAGCGATAAAGTGTAATCGGTGAAAATAGTTTTTAGATCCAGCGAGTAGGTTTCCTGGAATGCGCGGTCGAGCAAATCCTTCGAAACCTGAAAGCCGATGAAATCATGGTAAGCGTCCGACGCATAGTGGCCGCGCGCAACCTGCAGTACGTCAAAGCCAAATTCTGTTTTCAGATGAGCGGAGGGCGACTCATCGTATGTGACTACGTCTCCATATTTTCTTCGCAGCTTGGGATACAGCATGGGCACGGATTTATTTGTCGCAAGGCGATGGCCTTGATTGTCCGCTGCGTAGTGAGCGAGGGCGCCCAGGGCGAATGCGTATTCGTCGAGGGTAGTGGAATCGCGGAGCAGCGCCTGAACGAAATCGCCAGTCCTCACGTAATGGACCAGATCGCTAAAAAAATGGCTGCCGAAAGGGTAGTAGCCCAGATCCTGAATCACCGAGCCGCCGTAGGCGTAAGAGTGTGCTTCCTTCAGCTGCTCGGGCGTGGAACCTGGGAAGCGCTTCAGGAGAAGCGGTTTGATGGCGACGTCCCATGCGGCGTCGATGATAGCTTCGTGCGTGAGCACGGAATAGCCCTGGCAAATTCTCGCTGAAGCGAGGAGTAGGAGCAAAATGGGGCCCGCAGCCTGCAGGCGTGAAGCTAGTGAAGTTTTTTGATCGCGGGACAATGACATACCAGAATACGATATCGCGCAGTGCGCCAGAAGGTAAAGGCAATCAGCAGGTAATAGTTCTTCCGCGAGACGGCGCGCTGTAATCGCCGGATTGTAAAATCGCGGGGTGCCGAGACAACGTAGAAAAGACAATCACCGTCGCACGATTCATGTGCGAGACAGGACGGGACCCGGATAGGTCAGCTGAAGAGGCGAAATTTGGTGAAGGCGCCCGCATGGGCGTCTAGTTCCTCTTGCGTGGCGTAATCCATGCGCTCTTTCTGCCAGAGGTTGTCGAGCGAATCGTACAGATTCCGCCAGGCTTCCGGAGTCGAAATTCGGCGACTTCCATCGATACCATCCAGCGTTCGAGCGATACCCGACCAGTCGCGGAGATGTTTCTCGTCGCGCAGGGTTTCGATGAGGAATGTCAGACCGTCCCATTCTCGTTCCGCAACGAGTTCCCTGGGGCGAAGTTCCTGGAATACCTCGAATAGTGCGACCCAAGCCAGATATCGAGTGCGAAGCATACCGTTACGGGTCTCCCCCGAAATCGACCGAATTGTACACGGTTTTTGGTTAGTCAAAGCCTTTCCACGGCTAGTAGAAGAACTGGCCTGTCGAGCCTTCGACGCCGCTGTAACCTGATTTTAACAAGACACGTTCGGTCTCGTAATGTTAGCATCTCGCGAATTTCGATGATGTGAAGAGGATGAGCCATGACTACGAACGATTCTTTCCGCTGTGAAGTCGTGAAGTCTCCAGAGGATGCGCAGGGAAACAAAGTTACGACGATCCGGTGTCACGGCCGGCTGATAAGCGAGAACACGGACGAGATAAAGAACGTGGTCAAGCCTCTTCTTCCACTGGGCGGCCGCATCGTGATCGACCTTAGTGATGTGAATTACCTTGATAGCTCGGGGCTGGGAGCGCTGGTAGCTCTGAAGGCGTCCGCGGTTAGACAGGGCATGTGTATATTGCAATTGGAAAATATAACGCCCCGCGTGCTGGAATTGATGCGCCTCACGAATCTGGCGCAGCTTTTGACTTCGTAAGCTTCATCGATCGGTCATTTCTACCGATACTTAGTATCTTCCAAAAACATATTTTCCAAACAGATGAAAACGGTGATCGCAATTCTCGCATCGAAATGATGCGACCTGGAAAAACCCAAGCAAACGATCGATGAAGCTGTGCCTATGCGACTGGTGTGCGGATTCGCTTGTACAGCGGGGGCAATGGTGATTCATGTTTGTGAACTCCGGTGCGAGCCTCATTATTAGAACCGACGGCGTTCGAGTTTCTCGGATTTGGTTCAGTGACCAGAGCATCTGGCTCAATCTCTTTGCACGTTTCTGGCCTTTAAGGAAAACGCGAGTTCTTGCATCCTGTTCCAATTGGGAACTCCGTCAGCCGGGCTAAGACGGCGTACGGTTTGTAGAGAACATCGTCACCTCACCTGACAGCGCCGCGACTTATAAGCAAATACAATCAAAAGCTTAAGTAAAACGAAGTGCGCAAATTGGGTACAGCGCGTTTTGGTACATCGTTGGAACAAACAAAAATATTGAGGGGATTTAATGGCGGAGAGGGTGGGATTTGGACTATCTCCGTACGTTGAAACCTCGTAACTTACTGATTTTACATTAGGGCAAAACCGACAAAAACGGTACAAAGGCCGAAGCCAGGTACACGGGAGGTACACGGATCGAGTCAAAAACGAGGGCTTTTCAGGGGTGGGGGGCCCAGGGCGGCTCTCGCGCCTGGCCTTGCGGTGAATGGTTTTCCCGGCAGGGGTCGAGGCGTGCATGGAACTGTATTTAATTACTGGCGGTTAACGTAGCACGCCGAGGTCGAGAAACGGCGGCTTTGTCAAGTACCCGATGCTTGTGCGAAACATTCGCCCCGACTATCCTGCGGTGAATGGTTTTCCTGGCAGAACCGACACGGTGCATTTAATTGGGTTTAATTACTGGCGGATAGCGTAACACGCCGAGGCGGCAAATCGGCGGGTCTGTCAAGTACCCGATGCTCGTCCGCGAGCGATCTTGCGAAGGGAGCGCAGCAAAGGACTTCTCTTCGATTTTCTTCTACGCCAGCGAGGTCAAGACTTAGTTTTCTTCACCCGGACCGACGCCGTATTGGTGACCACCTCGCCCTGCCAAGATTTACCCGGCAGCTCCACCACCTCTCCAGAAAAAGGCTTCAATTCATAATAACAAGGTGAGCTGAGCAGTCCACCAGACGAGTAATGCCCCTGGATGCGATACCGGCCTGCGACCCCAAGCTCGGGATACGATCCGCGGTCCAAGGTAACGAAACCGACATAGAAACGGTTCGGCGGAAGGAAAACCCAATCTTCCGCAAGTATCGTCGCGATGGATTCCGTTGGCTGCGGTGCTGGACGAAGCAACTCGTACGGCACGCAATCGCTGGACCGCCCCTATGTTCCATCTTCACGAGAGGATTGAAATCCAGCCTTAAATGGCATGGCCCAACGTAGATAATTCCGGCATGGATATCTCGGCAAACATAGAGTGCTTCGTTACCGTATTCCACACCTGAACCCGCAATTGTAGTACTTCGTCGGCCACGATTTCGGACTTCAATGGCGAAATCCGAACCTCCAGTTCGTTCATTTGTGAATTCGACTCTTGAGGTGAGCCGGTAGAAACAGTAGTTCGATTTCCAGCCGATGAATGCGAAGGTGTTATGCCTGTGGTGCTGATCACGAAGCAAGCGGACGCTAACACAAGGAGCATTCCCGCTAGCGCGTTCACATAGGTCGTCATTTCACCTTTCGATTATTTAATTATGCGGTGGCGTGCCCAGGCAGAGGGAAAAGTGCTGGATTAACGCCAGCTAGGAATAATTCCGCCCGCTTCCGCCGAGGCTCTCGACAGAAGCGTCCTCGGTTTCTGATTGTTCCATCGCTGCTTCTGTTTCATCGTCAGGGTCCAGTGGGTCAGCGTCAGACCCACCGGCTTTCTGCTGACTGGCTTCCCTCTGAATCATGCTGATCACTTTCAGTGACGCTCTGCGTATCAGGTTGCGATCGACTTCATCGAACTTCCGCATCCTTTTGGCAATCTCCGATTCGGGAACCGCGTCGGGATTGGCCATGTTGGCGGCGGGTCCGTGCTGTGCTTCCAAGCGCAGCAGCTCTGCCGCCAGCTTGCGGATGATGTCGATTTCCTTGTGGCCGTTGGGCAGCAGTAGATGGAATTTCTCTTCCAGCTGCAGCATGGTTTCAACGCGCGACATCTGCCGCAAAAATCCGTATTTCAGGATGCGTTCGGCGGTTAGCGCGTCCTTGATTTTATCGACGTGCTTCCAGACTTCACGGGCGGTTGGAACCATGGCGTTCATCACGTCCATGGCCGGGTCCATGATTTTGTCGAGGACTTCGGCAATCTTTTCCGGGGCGGGCGGTGGGGGATGGCGCTGCTTACGGCGTGCCTCGCGCTCGCTGCGTTCTTTGGCTTTGGCCACCTGGTGCTGCAGCGGCTTGAGCAGCTTTTCCCAGTAGAACATGCTCCACTGGCCGTGCGGCCCGTCATAGTGCTGGTCCGCAAGCCAGATGGCCAGCGAGCGCACGGACTGCCCGAGCGTGAGCTTGCGCACGATTTCGTTATAGCAGGGAAGCTTCTGCAGTCGGCAGATGGCCAGCAGGTCCATGCGTTCTTCGTGGGTGGGACGGTAGGGTCTCGTAGTCCGATCCTTCTATAGGTCACCCTTTTCCTGGCTGGGGTCTCACTGTGCGCGGGACTAGGTTTAGTTACTTAGCGTTAGCGTAACGCGCAAAGGTCTCAAAACAACCCGTTTGTAAAGCAAAAGGCTATGAGCTGGACGGCTGAAAACGATGTGCATCATTTTCAGCGGTCTGATCAGTTGCTAGGTGCTCAAGTTCCGTCACGACATGGTCTAGTTCGTCCACCATAGCTTGAGGTGCCGCAGTCGTGCGGAATGTCGTCACCAACTTACGATAGTAATCAAGGTGGTCCTGCTTACTCGCTTCCTTGTTGAATCGGTTCCAAAGCCCGTCGTTAAAGCAGCGATAGTCGGCAAGCACCGAGCGGGCGTTGTGCAGTTTGTCCGCTACTGAGACAAGCAGCACATCAGGAGACGCGGTGTTTAACTTCGCGAGGTACGCCTGTTTGCGCTGATGCCAAAGCAGTTTATTTTCGGGGTCCTCTAACTCGCTGTCCGAGCATTCTTTGACTATTCCCGCTACTCGGTCTCCGAAGAGCCGTCGGATTGTCTCGATCGTCGGAGGCCCGCCCTGATCTTCCATCGCGTCATGCAGAAGCGCCGCAATGGCCTGATCCTCGTCACCACCCGCTTCTAGGACGAGCGCTGCGACGCTCATCAGATGGGAGATGTACGGGATTTCCGTTCCCTTGCGGCGTTGCTCATGATGCAGTCCCGAGGCGAGTTGAAAGGCCGAGTCAAACCTACCAGTCAGGAATGATTGGAACGTCTTCATTGCTTCCCATTTAATTATACCATTTAGCGGTGCTGGCACGATTCGTTCCGCCTGACTGAGTGAGCTTCGGTGCATCCCAGTTCCTCAACCACCTGGTCTCGGACTTGCACGCGCCTATGTGTTACAGGGCGACGCCGTCAAAGCGAAAAATGCATATCAGGATTTCTTCGCGCTTTGGAAAGACGCCGATCCCGACATTCCCATTCAAGTAATCTTCCAAGGTCTCCATTTCGGTTTTGTTGACGCTGCCTGTGGCTCGTCCTATTATGACGCCCAGTGGATTACCTGCCGTGATTGGCCAGACTATTTCCCACTACCGCATCGCGGAGAAGCTTGGTGGCGGCGGCATGGGCGTGGTCTATAAGGCCGAAGACACCAAGCTTGGCCGTTTCGTCGCGCTGAAATTTCTGCCTGAGGATTTGGCCCACGATACCCAAGCACTCGAACGTTTCAAGCGCGAAGCCAAAGCTGCATCAGCTCTTAATCACCCCAACATTTGCACCATTTACGAAATCGACGAGCAGGACGGCCGAGCTTTCATCGTCATGGAGTTCATGGACGGTGTCACGCTGAAGCACCGTATAGGCGGCCGCCCGATGGACGTCGAAAGCATCCTCGATGTTGCCATCCAGATCGCCGACGGGCTGGACGCGGCTCACGGAGAAGGAATCGTTCACCGCGACATCAAGCCCGGCAACATCTTTATCACAAAGCG